>JACLAB010008415.1_pt1 | contig 46308 bp, 31 predicted proteins | sample 8027921 | NCBI WGS metagenome assembly JACLAB01 (sample SAMN15725117, study PRJNA655200) | protist metagenome | isolation source: fluorescence activated cell sorting (FACS) single amplified genomes of... | place: USA: West Boothbay Harbor, Gulf of Maine | collected 2000-07-19 | reverse complement strand
CTTTCTATGCGTGCTTTATTCGCCGCCGCGCGCGCGTTTGAATCGTTCATAAGCGCCGAGCGGTTCGTCTTCGGCGTCTCGCTTGGTGTGTTGCTGTACGCCGCCAAAGACTGTAGAAGGCACGGAGGTGCCTAGTAAATCGATTTCGGCGTCGTCACCACCACCACCGATGCCGTCCAAGTCGATTTCATCTGGATTGGCTTTGCCCGTCGTCGTCGCCGCGCCCTCGACGTGCGAACGCACAAAACCAGGCATGGCTTGCTGCGCCGCTTCGAGACGCGCCATGGGATCCATGCCGTCATCGTCCGCTGTAGATGCATTAGTTTTACCAGCAGCACCTTCGGCAGGCTCGGTGGGTGCGTCCACGACGGTCATGTTGAAGTGCATATCCGCAAATGCGGCGGCGACGGCGCGCTTGATGCGCAACATTTCTCTAAACGTATCCTCGTTTCCGTGTTGCACTTCGAACGCGTGCCACGTGGCCCAAAATTCAGGATCTTTGACTGGACTGCTGAACTGCGACGCGTGCACGTACAATGCGCGCGCACGTTCGAGTTCGCCGAGCTTGCGCTCGAATTCGGCGAAACGCGTGACGAGCGTCTTGGTGACGTCGCTCGGTAAATCCGTGGCATCCGCGGCGGATTCAAACACCGCGCGCACCTTGGCGACGCCAAAGAATTCCATCGCTCGCGCGACGTAAATGTCGTACACCGATAACCGCTCATCCACGGGCACGCCAACCACCGCGCGATCGTACACATCCATCGCGCGCTTGCCCAACCCGTACTCTTCTTCGAGCTTGGCGTACATCAAGTAGAACGCCTTGGCTTCTTTTTTAGGCGCCTCGGCGAGCACTTGCTCAAACAAATCGCGCGCGCGTTCTAATTTTGTACCCTTGAACCGCTCGATGAATTGCGTCAAATATGACATCCATATTTCACGAGAATACGGAAACTTGAACGCGTTGACGCCGCGCTCGTAAATTTGAAACGAATCCTCGAAAAACTTGTGCTCTTGTAAAAAGTGCGCGTAATTCAAAATGATTTGCGGCGTCGCCACACGTAACTCCAGCATGTCGTTGTACACCTTCTTCGTGCTCTCCATGGACCCGAGAGATTCTTCCAAATCGCAATAGAACGTCCACAATTTAATCGACTTGTACACCTTATTCGCGACGGGTATCGCGTCGTATTCGGCTGGAGTGATGTTTTTACGCGCTTCGCGCGCGCCGCCCGGCGGCGTCGTCGCTCGACGCATAATATCCAACGCGTTATTGTACTGCTTGTGTCTAAGTTCCATCTCCGCCCACTCGCACCACACCGTGGCGAGATCATCGACGGTTTTAAACGTCGCCTGCGTGCCCTTTTCAAACACCGTCCGCGCGCTCGCGACGTCGCCGTGCGTCTCGTAAAACTTGGCAAACGACGTCCACAAGTTACACGGACGCCCCGTGGCGAGTTCAGCATCGACGGTTTTCACCGCTTCAGTATACGTCACGATTTGCTTCATGGGCTTGCCTTCAAATAACGCAATGCGCTTCTCCCATTCGTGCACGTTGTGTGGATTTTGCCTCAACACGACTGAGCTCAACAATTCGGGCCGTCGCTCCATGAGGTGTTCTAAACGTTCTAAACGGAGCTCTATGTCGTCCCCGGATTCCTTCAACACAAAGTCAATACCATCGTCGTCATCTGCGTCATCGTCGTCGTTGTCGTCGTCGTCGCCATCGCCCGCCTCCATCTTGGCGCTAATCACGGATTCTTCAAATTGCGTGAAGGCGTCGAAAATCAGCGAAAAGTCGCGCACGGTGTTTACGCTCTCCAATCCTTCCTCGTACACATCGCGCGCCTTTTCAAACAAACCGCGTCGGATGTAAAAGTCTGCAAGTGCAGTCCATAATAGCCCAACTTCATTCGTAAACGTCCGTATGCCGCCCCGTAAAATCGCATCCACATCCAACTCGCGCACCTCCGCCGGGTGCTTGGTGACGACGTCGCACAGCTCCAACCACATCGTATGCTTTGACTTCCCAGCGAGCGATTGAAACGAATCATCATTCACCAACTCCGCAATCTTCGTCGCGACCTCACCCCAATACCCTCGACTCTTTAAGAACTCCACGTACTCCTCAGCGTGGCCGGGTTCAAATTTTAGGTATCGTCGATACACGCGCCGCGCCGTGTCCCCGGGCACGCCCTCCGCGCGTATAAAATCTAAATACAGCACCCACACCCGCTCATGCTGCGTCACCGGCAACGACGCCAACGCGCGATCACACGTCCGTCGCGTCGTCGTCACCAATCGCAACGACGTCAGGTATTTAATGTACAGTTCCCACACCTTGGGCATTTTATGCATCGTCACCAGCGCGCGCTCAAACGCCGCCCTCGCCCGCGCGTGCTCGTCGTCGTCGCACCTAAACTTTCTCGCATACTCCACGCGTTCGAGCAAGTAAAAGTACCACATCTTATACGAGTTCGGTAACGCGCGAACGGCGCGTTCGTACACCATCCATCGTCGTTGTATCGCGGCAGAATCGCAATCATCATCGTCAGTGTCCCCATCGACGCTTCGATAAACGGCGTGTTTCGTGCTATCCAAGTACGCCTGCCACGCCTCGACATCCTGAGGCGTGCGTAACACGCGTTCTTCGTGCGCGAGTACGTCTCGAGAGACGTCCATCGCGGCGCGCGTCGACGAATGGCGACGACGCAAGCTCGATGCGCATTGGCGGCCGACAGCGCGCACACGTGTATATATAGGCTTAAGTCGTTCACAGTATGTGAATGTAGGGTTTACGTAGGGTTCGGTCAACGATTTTGACTGCGCGCGTTGTGTGTGGTCTTTACTTGTCGACGCGCATCGACGTCGGTCGTCGGCACGACTGCCGCCCATCGCGTCGCATTCGTCGCATTCGTTACATTCGTCGCATTCGTCGTCCCCGACGCCGCCTCGTCGTCGTCGTCGCCCGCGTGGCGTCGCCAAGAGAGAGCAGAGAGCTCTGACATTCATTTGTGACATTTGACATGTCCGCGCTGGATGGCCGACGACGCGAGACGGTGCAGCCGCGCGTGGAGGGCGCGCGCGCGCGGCGTGCGACGACGAGTTTAGGGTTTTATTCTCGTCCCGCGGCGCGCGGCGTGGCTCGCCCGTCGTCGTCGTCGTCGTCGTCGTCGATGTCGATGTCGATGTCTTCGCCCGCGAGGAGGCTTAAAATATCATCACCCGAGCGACGCGGCGGCGCGCGGCGCGTACCGGCGAGTAGACACGGTAGTGGGCGGAAATCATCGCTCGGGACGACGACGATGCGTGCGTGTATGACTGGGGATGGTGCGCGGCAGAGACACGGTGGGGCGGCGGCGACGACGACGACGCGCGTGACGCTCGTGGAGGCGCGCGTGGCGACGACGGCGAAATCGTCTCGAGTCGGCGCTCGGGCAAAGATTTCGACGAAACGTGGTGGCGTGAGCGGCAGTACGAGTGCACACAAACATCACGAGCACGCGAAGCAACCGCCGAGTTATGAAACGCATTTACGCCGCGCGCTCGAACACGCTGCGGAAGATGACGGCGTTGACGCCGATTTCATCCAACGCGCCATTCGGCAATCCGTGTCCCGCATGGCGAGCGAACATCGCGACGCCGCGACGACGCTTTCAATGATCCAGCGCTATTACGACGACCGCATGGAAGAAATCAAACGACATGAAAATGACGCTGATGCGCTACAAGATGAGAGAGACGCGCTAAAATCGGCGTATGAGCTCGTGGTGTGCGAACGCGACGACGCGTATTCCATTCGCGAACGCGCGCGAAACGCCGAATGCGACGCAAATCGACGATTAGAAGCTCTACGAATCGAGCGAGACGAACGGATTGGGGATTATAACCGCCTCGCACACGTCATACGTCAAGTCTACGACGGTGATTTAGCGCCGGAGCAATTAGAGGACATCGTTCGAGGGTTGGATGAGGACGACGACGCCAAGCGCCGACGAGGCAAAACGGTGACGTTTCGCTCGAGCGGCGACGTTCGCGATGACGACGACGGTGGTGGTGGTGGTGATGACGATGAACGCGGCGAACGAGGCAAAACGGCAAATGATGACAGTGTCCATGACACGCGCCGTCACGGCGGTGAAGACGATGAACTTTAGTAGGAATTTGAGCGGGCGTCCCGGCTGACTCGCGCGCGCCGCGCGTCACTTCTCGACTCTCCACTCTCGACGTCACTCTCGGGTCCACGTTCGGGTCGGTCATGATGTCACAACGCGCTGTGTTGGCACCGTCCACGGTGTTATGCGCGCCGAACGGAGGCGCGCGTCGCTGTACGCGAGCCGTTCGAGCGGCTTCGCGAGGCGTCTCCGTCGTCGCTTCGGCGAGCGTCGAACGCGTAGAGAAAATCCGCGCCTCTGGCCTGGCGTTGGACGCGTTCGCGAAGACCGAAGTCGCCGCGGGTGTGGCGACGATGCGCGCGAACGATCCAGACGCGTTCAAGGATGCTCCGGACTGGTTATTGGAATGGTTTTTACGCGATCGTAAGCTCGACGCGGATAAGGCGACGGAAAAGACAAAGAAATATTTACAGTGGCGCATGGACGACGGGTACGATGCGCTCGCGAGCGCGCCGGACGTCGCCGAAGAAGCTGCGACGGGTAAGGCGGTGTTGCTCGCCGAACGTGACGTACTCGGTCGACCGGTGGTGTACGTGACGTTGACCAAGCACGACGTCGAAACGCGCGAATTGGCGAGAACGTGCAAGTTGTGCGTCAAGCTCGTCGATGAAGCCTTGGAGGCCTTGCGCGCCGAAGGTGATGGCGCGAGCGAGACTATAATGTGCGTCTTCGACTTGCGTGGGTTCTCCATGAAGAATGCAGATATTGATTTTGTCAAGTTTTTCATCAAGTGCATCTTTGATTATTTCCCAAAGCGCATTTCGCAAGTGTTGTTGATTGAACCTCCGTGGGTGTTCACGCCCGTGTGGCAAATCATCAAACCTTTGATGGGCAAATACGCGTCTTTAGTGAAGCAAACCAAGGCTAAGGAGGCTAAGGAATACTTTGCTGATGAAAGCACGTTGTTTTAAACAATAAAATCAAGACGACGACGACGTCACGCGCGCGCGCGCGCGCGCGCGAATAAAGTTGAAGCAATTCAAAATGTTGTATTACAAAGAGTTAGTAGCAGGAATAATATCAGATATACGAATATCACCAACCCATCGCCGCACGCACGCGCGCACATCTCGAGATGCATGTCCAAACATCATCCTCGCGCCGCTTACAACAAACGCAACTTGCTCTCGACGCCCGCCGCCGACGCCAACGCGCGCAACGCCTTGGCAGCACCACCATACGCCGACTTTGCCCCAGCATCGTCCCCATTCGCGCATTTCCCCTGTAACGCGCTCACCGCAGATGCAAAACTCTTCGCCTCGGATGCCGCGCCCAACGCATCCGCGCCGGCTTGCGTGTCGCTCACCCAGCTCCCGCTCAGCTCCCCGGCGGCATCCGCGAGCGCACCGCTCTCAATCATCCCACCGCTCTTCGAAAGCTTATACACCGCCAATTGAATCTTCGCCGTATTCTCATCCTGTTTCAACCCCGTATCGTTCACATACGCCTTTTCCTTGCTCACTTCGCTTTGAATGCGATTCGCGCGATTCTCCTTCGCCTTTTGCAAAAAAGCTTCATCCTCGTCATCGTTCCCGGGCAAGATGGCCCACGCGCGATCGCCCGCGGTGCACACAGACGCGACGAACGCCGCGTTCAACGCGTGTTTCAACGCCTGCCGACGCGCGATCGCTTGGCCTTGCGGTTTCGCGCCGTCGTTCGCGCCGGACGCGCGCACGCGAAGCCCTCGCGGGTGACGAGGACGCGCCTCGAGCGTCGTCGTCGTCGTCAACGCACGCGTCGTCGTCGCGGCGAACATGGTGCGGTGATGTATGGGATCGAACGCGTGCGTCGGCCGTGTGCGTGTGTGTGTCCGTCGAGCGCGGTCGTCGACGTGCGGGCGAGGCGCACGCTGGCGCGACTCGGCGATCGATCGCCGATGACCCCCGAGGGTGATGATGATGACGTCGTACATAGTCAAGGACGATTGTGTCTATACGATACCCGCGCACGGTGGGTGTTTGGGACATCTACATACGCGTATGGTGTGTGATGTATGAAGAGTGGGGGGGTCTGGGCGCCACGTGTCCGAATGTCCAACCGACCGTGCGTTTTCGGTGTTCTGTGTGGTGCGCGCGCGTTTGACTGGACGGCATTGGTTGACGCGCGCGGACGACGACGACGACGCGAGATGGATGCGCGCATGGATTACGATTGCGGTGGTGGCGGGGATACCCCGTTACGAAGCGCCATGCGCGGCGGCGGCGACGATGGCGGCGATGGCGATGTCATGAACACGGATGGGTTCGAGGAGTCGTTCAAGGCGTTTTGCGCGCAGCCGGAAAACGCCAAAATCATGGCGGAGCATCAGATGAGAGAATTACGCAAGACGGATCGCGTGGGGCATCGCGTGGAGTCGATGCAATTTCGAGAAGCCGTGCTTGGGGCGGATGAAGAGGCGCAGCGGAATATTGCGCCGTTTTTGCGCACGAGAGTGTTGAAGAATATTATTTCTTCGTTTAAGAATGACGCGCACGGGGACTTTGGAAAGTGGGCGCGGAATCCGTTGGTTTTGGAGATGTTACGCGATACGCAGCGTGCGATTGATGAAGGACGAGCGAGTGAAGAGGAAATTGAGCGCACGATGGTGAATTACTTGCGTGATCCGAATAATTTAGGGCATGCAGAGTTTACCAAGGCGACGACGCGCGAGGCGCGGTTGGAATCGAAAGATTTGGTGGGCGCGTTGAACGAGCAATGCCAGCTTCGATATAAAGGGAATGATTTCTACAACGCTAAGGAATTCGACAAAGCGCGTGAATGCTACGTTCGTGCGCTGTCAATCATGAAACTCGTCAAGGGCACAAACCCGATGGATCACGCCGAAGTGGTGAAGAATAAACTCGCGTGCTTGATGAATCTCGGCTCGGCGTGCATGGGATTAAAACTCTACGGCGAAGCGATCACGTATTTAAACGAAGCCGAAGAGGAAAACCCTGATGATTTGCGCTTGCTTCTTCGTCGCGGACGCGCATACGCGCAACGTGGCGATTTCGATGACGCCAAGCGCGATTTCACGCGCGTCTTGCAACTCGACCCATTCGACGACGAAGCGCAATACGAATTGTACAATTTGAAGTCTTTGCGCGCGAAAGATCACGCACGGCGCGTACAGCTTTCAAAGAACATTTTTGCCGCAAAGCAGCGGCGTTAATGCGTACGTATGCACGCATCGTCCTCGTGGGTTATGCCACGCATTTGAAACGACACAAAACAAAACGCGCGTTTGGTTTGGTTTGGTTTGTTGAAAAAGATCTCAGTCAGAATTGTAATCATCATCTTAATAACCTCACAACGAGCCGTTCGCGATATTGATGCGCCGAACGCGCGTATCGCGTGAAATGATTGCAAACATCTCATCCATCGTCACCAACGCTCCGCGCTCGAGCGCGACCGCGCGCGGTGTGAGCCGCGTCGTCCGCGCTGTGAAGCCGCATGGAATTGGCGCAATCCATCACCCAACGCACGACGCCGCCCGTCGCGCATCTGTGCGAACGTTTGCGTCGTCGAGCGCCAAGGGCGCGAGTGGCAAGTCCAAGCAGGTGTACGTGTGCGAGGAATGCGGCGAGGACACGAAACAGTGGTACGGGCAGTGTCCGAGTTGTAAGGCGTGGGACTCGCTCAAGGTGGTGCGAGTGGCGAGCGAACCGGCGTCTGGGGCGAAAGCGAACGCGGGTGGTGGTGCGGGCGCCCGTGCGGTGGCAAGAATAGCAGAAAATGATATCGTGAGTGGAGGAATCGGTCGTGGTGGGGGTCGAACGACGCGCGTTGGGGGATGGGTATCGGAAACGAGCGCGCCTCGCGCGTTGCGGGACGTGTTGAAGCCGAAAGATTCGAGCTCGGGGCCAACAATGCCGAGAATGTCCTTGGCTGGGGAGCTCGGGAAGGAAATAGAGCGCGTGTTAGGTGGTGGCGTCGTACCTGGTGGGCTTATTTTAGTCGGTGGTGACCCTGGAGTGGGGAAATCGACGATATTGTTGCAAGTCGCGGGATTGATGGGCGCGCGCGACAGCGGCGCGGATGGTGAGCTCAAGGGAGGCGGTGTTTTATACGCCAGTGGAGAAGAATCCGTGGAACAAGTCGCTGGACGCGCAGAACGCATGAACGTGGACCCGAACGGGGTGTATTTATACAGCGCCACACGATTGGAGAATATACTCGAAGCGGTGCAAAAGTTAAAACCGTCGGCGCTCGTCGTGGACTCCATTCAAACCGTGTTTTTAGAAGATGCGACTGGAAGCCCAGGGAGCGTGTCGCAGGTGCGCGAGTGCGCAACCGCGTTGTTACATGCGGCGAAAACAAGCGGGATGCCGGTTTTCATCGTCGGTCATGTGACGAAGAGCGGCGATATCGCTGGTCCGCGCGTGTTGGAACACATTGTCGACGTGGTGCTGTATTTGGAAGGCGACGCCGACCGCGCGGTGCGTATTTTACGTGGACATAAAAATCGCTATGGCTCTACGGATGAAGTTGGTGTATTTCAGATGAGTGACGAGGGAATGAAACCCGTGGCGTCGCCTTCGGCGTTATTTCTAGGCGAACGAATTCTGAGCCCAGACGTTTCGGCGGCACCGACGGTGACGGTGCAAGGCTCTCGTCCATTCATGCTTGAAATTCAGGCGTTGACCGCCGAGCGCGGGGATTCTGGAGAAGGAGGAGGCTCGTCAATGATGGCTCCGCCTATTCGGACTGCTGTTGGCTTACGATTCGAACGAATGCAATTATTACTCGCCGTGTTGGCCAAATTCGTGCTCGGGCGGCGCGTGCACAAGCACGACATTTTCATCAATATTGTCGGGGGTATGAAGCTTGAAGATCCATCAACAGATGTCGCGGTTGCGCTTGCCATCGCAAGCAGTTTCGTTGAGAAGCCTTTGCCTCCAGACATGTGTTTCTTTGGTGAAGTTGGCCTCGGCGGTGAACTGCGCCCAGTCATGCAAGCCGAGCGACGCATCGCCGAAGCGGCGACGATGGGATTTAAGCGCGTGCTACTCCCTGAAGCAGGAAGCACACCAGATATGGGTAGAAAGTCTGGTATTGAACTCGTTCGGTGCAACACATTAGCCGATGCCTTGTATGCGGCGTTGGGCGTGAAACCGGCGCGTTCGGCTACAAAATCTCAACCTCAAGGCTCGTGGCCTTCAAAGTTCCCAGCGAAAAAGAAAAATACCTTTGATGATGAATAAAGGGACGAGGAGAAGAACTATGTAATCGTGTACTTAGAATTTGTTGTTGTTGTTGTCATATCATCAAGTCAAACGTAGAAGAATTATTCTCGGCTATTACGAGTGCTCCGACGAGAGCCGCGGGTCGTGCGCGTAGATGCTTCCACCTTGCCTGGCTGGAGGAAATCAGTGAGCTGCGATGCCGTGCGACTCTTCGCAGGTCGACCACGACCACGCTTCTCTTTATTCGATTCCTCCTCCACTGGCTCAGCCTTTTTAGGTTTTGGTGTCGATGGAAACTCTGTCTCTGGTTCTTTCATCTTGGCCGGGCGCCCGCGTTTGCGCTTAGGCTCCTCTTCCTTAGTTTCCTCCTCCGTTGTTTTCTTTTCAGCAGTCTTCTTCGTCGTCGCTCGTAAGGATGCTTCAGCCGCCTTCGCTGTTGGTTTGCGCGTGCGCGACGAGCGGCCTTCCTTGACAACCTCCTCAGAATCTTTCGCCTTCACCGTCTCACGCTTGACTCGCGTATTTCTCGTCGGTGGCTCATCAGCTTTTTCGGACTCATCAGTTGCGATGCGCGAGCGCTTAGCTGCAATCTTTTCGGCTTTCGGCTGTGATTTTGACGGTGATACTTTTGCAGGCGTAGCAGCTTTCTTAGCTTCAGACTTCGGCGCAGGAGATGCCACTTTAAATGTTTGCTCCAAGCGTTTCGGTGCCTGAATGGCCTTGGGCTGTTCTTCCTTGCTGCCCACTACTTTTTGCAACACACCGAACGCTTTGATTGCGATTTCTGTCTTCTTTGCCGATATCGCAGATGCCACGTCTCCAGCTTTCGACTCTGATTCCTTCGGAGCGAACAAGCCAGTGAACAAGTTCTTCGTCTTTTCGCTCACTGGCGTACGAGCAGGGGCGGGAGACTTTGATGAGGTCGCTGGTGATTCTGCATTCATACCAGGCGTGAACACGTAACGTCGCGCGATGTCAGCAAAGCTATAGCGCGGGCCGGGCGTCGGTGCAGGCGAAGCAACTTCCTTACCAGTCGCTCGCGAGACGCTCGCCTCAGATTTCGCGAGAGCCTTCTCGCGACTCGCGCACGACGCCTCACGCGCCTTCAACTTGGCCAAACTTTCTTTGAGCTCTTTTTCGCGAGCAGTAACTTCAGTTTCCTTTGCTTGTACGGCGGCAGATTTATTTTCGACCGCCTTCTCTCGTGACGACAATGGCCCACTTTTTGCGAGGTCACTCAAGGCGTTGGCTAACTTTGCATTCAATTCTTCAACGCGAGCTTGTAATTGCGCAATCTTCCCATCTTTAGCCACAGCTGCGGCATTCAAGTCCTTAATCGTCTTATGCAATCCTAAAGCTTGACTTTCCATCTTGGTCACGCTGGACTTTTCAAATTGCAACTCTCCTTTGAGCGATTTGCACTGCGCCTCGGAAGCCTTTAAACGCTTCTCCATTTCCGCCGCTTCACCTTCGAGCCATTCGGATCTATCCGTCTTTGCTTGTAATTGTGCCTTGCGAAGCGCGGCATTTGAATTTTTCAAGCTTTCTACTTCACCAACTAACTCATCATTCCTGCGTCGCAAAGCTCCAAGTTCGCGAGCATCGGCGCTTTCGCGTTCGCGCACGCTCTTAACCCCGCTCTTGTGTTCCCGCCGCTCGTGTTCCAAATCCTCTTTCAACTCTGTAATGATTTGTCTCATCGTCGCCTCTTTTTCTGCGAATCGTGCTTTTTCACTGCGGTACTCTCGATCTGCGGCATCAACCATGGCCATCACTCGTTCTTCTCGAGCCAACAACGCGTCTCGTTCATTCAACGCTTCGTTCAACTCGACGCGCGCACGTTCCATCTGCGACGACACATGTAAACGACGGGTTAGAAAACAACATTGTCAGTATAAATTTTGACACTCGCGAAACCGTGCGCGCTCGACGCGAGCCGTCGTCGACGCGCAGAGCTCAAAACCAAGCCCAGGGGAACTTTCCAAGAGTGCGAATCCAGCGCCCGCGCCGCCGGCACGCGTCGCCCCGCGCACACCGCATCGTCCCGAGCGCGCGCACACGTGAAGTACACACAAATCATCGCCATCGCGCGCGCGTCATCGGTGCGCTGCGACGTACCTCTTGCTCCGCGTACGCTGCGCGTTCGCTGATTGTTTTGGATTCTTTTTGGTTCAACAAGTTTGCGCCGAGCACGCCATCGGTGCGGTAGCGCGCCCATACATCGTTCGAGGGCGGCGTGCCATCGTGTGATGCGTACATCGCGCGCGTGTGTGTCGTGCGCGCGGGGCGGCGTGCGTACACACGCGCGTTATTGTGACGTGGGGCAGTGCGCGCGGCGAGGTTGCAAAGCGAACGAGACACTCTAAAGACTTATTTTAAATTGCGCGCACGCGCAGCGCGTTCGCTGCTATAGAAAAGGAATACAACTTGTATTACAAACAATGGGCAATTCGCGCGTGCGTTAGTGTACACTCGCTCGCCGTGGCACCCACGGCGGCGACTTCAAATGTCAGATTTTATAAATACCAAATGCGGGATTTTTCATTCCGTCTTGTGTGAATCCGGTGCGCGGTACGTTCCATGTATGCGGTCCATGAAATCGAAAGGGAACGCATAATTTACCTCAAAATATTTGTGGTGCAAATCGTGAAATTGTGTGTCGTATACGAATGGTACGCTCAGCTTGATGCCGCAGTGGTCCAATACGCCGCACAACCCGTTTACAGCCATGTACAACACAAACGCCCCGATAGGCATCGACACCACGAACGCGGGACTGTATAAGATGCAGTAGTATCCAAATGCTTCAATCGGGTGAATGCATAAATCACACCACACGCTCGGCGCTTTGTACGTGTGATGGATTTTATGTACGCGTTTGTACATCGCTTTGCTATGCATCCAAACATGCCAATAATATTCCACAACGCTTTGGAGCGCCATCGCTTTGAACCAGCCGAGCACGAAATCAACGCTATATGATTTTGTGCTTGCGTAACTCGCGAACGCGCGCAAAGTAGAGTTACGCTGCGCCACGGATTCGCCGACGCACGCAGCAAAACAAGAGCTCACCAATAAATTAATCGATGCAAACACCCGATGCCTCGCGTGCTCTTCGCTTCCGTGCACGAGGCTGGCTCGAGTGCATAGTTGGTACAATGGAAACCCCCAAGGTGCGGCGACAGACGTTCGCGTGGTGCCGCGCGCTTGAACGTGGTGTTGAATCTTCCTCGCGTGATTATTAAGCGTTGCCGATGTGCTCGTCGTCCCAGTGGACGCACCGCGCACATAATACACCCTTTCGATGATGGTGGATAATATGACGTAGCCAAAGTATTGTGTGAGGCCACAGGCGAGTGCGGTGGATGATACCATGGCGCACGCCGCGGTATGAAGATAGTCTGTTTGGAGCTTTTTGCTTTTTACAAGTCTACCATACTCAAATGATTCTATTTAGCGCGTGACTTCTTGAGCACGCGCAAGCGACGTGTGATGAAGTGAAAAGTAAATAACTGAACGTCTGATGACGAAATATTCTTTCGCAACTGCAAGCTTGTGAGCTGCGGTGGTTTAAGCTGCGCCAAATTCAGCCGGCGCTCGCTTGGGATCGAGCGCGCCAGTTTCCATAAAATTATCAAACACTTCAAGCGCATTTAATATCGCTTCGTCCATGTTGAAATACTTGTACGACGCTAAACGACCGACGAAAGCCACACCTTCTTCTTTGGCTGCAAGCTCGGCGTAGCGTTCATACAAGGCTCTGTTTTCCGGATTCGGTACTGGGTAGTACGGTTCGCCTTCGGCGCTTGAATACTCACGCGCGATGAGCGTGCCAGGACGCTCGTGGCGTCCTTCCGGTTGGTTCGGCACGTGTTTGTATTCCACGATTCGCGTGAAAGGCACGTCTGCTCCAGGATAGTTCACCACCATGGCTTCTTGAAAAAATAATCCGTCATCGCCAGTGTCTTCGATGTACTCCTCTTCAAATCGTAACGAGCGATACTCGAGCTTGGGCATCCCAAGCGCGGCGTAATAGGTATCAATTTGACCGGTATATACCAATAAATCGTGCTTTGGCAACGTTCCAAGTCTTTTCATTTCGAAAAAATCAGTCTCGAGCCGAACGTCCACGTTTGCATCGTTGCCGATCATATTCTCAAAAATTCTCGTGTAGCCTCGCTTCGGCAGCGCCTGCCACGGATCGTTGAAATATCGATCATCCGTGGACGTTCTGCATGGTAAGCGCATCAACACCGAAGCATCGAGCTCTTCTGGGTATTTATCCCATTGCTTCTTGGTGTAGTGCTTGAAAATCGCTTCGTACAGCCGCGGTCCGACGCGCGTCAACGCCGCCTCCTCGCCATTCGCCGGATCGGCACCATTCGCCGGAAATATCCGTTCACTCGCGTACCATGCTTCCATTTCTTCTTCCGTTTTAATATTCGTCCCGAACAACGCATTTACGGTATCCATGGTTGGCGGAATCGCCACCAAGGTTTTTTTGTTATCCGCTTCGCGCGCCACCTGCCCGCGCACTCTGTGGTCGAAAGGAATCCACTCACTAAAACGCTTGACGTACTCCCACACCCGAGGATGTTTCGTGTGGAATAAATGCGCACCATACTTTGACGCGCGGATGCCGTGCTCGGTGACGTAATCGTAGCAGTTACCTCCGACGTGCGCGCGACGTTCGAGCACCAAACACGTCTTCCCGAGCTCACGAGATAATCTCTCCGCAATCGTGCACCCAGAAAGCCCCGCACCGACGATGATGACGTCATAACGATCGCGCACGTTGTTCTCGATGCCGTGCTCGATGGATTTCAACGTGTAATCGACGGCGGTTCCTAATTCATCCACGCCTTCGATGCCTTGAACGGCGTTCGCATCGCACCATGGGTGTTCGGCGCGTCCTACGCCCGCGGCGGTGCGGAAAGGTCCTTGAGGCATGGATGTGCTTTGATGACGTTAGATGGTATTCGCCGTCGATATGGCTGTCGCCGTCGTCGTTGTCGTCGTCGTCGAGTGCTTCAAAGTGGCGTTGGGAGCGTCAGACGTTGACGCCCTACGATGTCAGCGGCTCAAGCGACGACGACGACGGCGACGACGTCATCCACGTTCAAAGTGACGGTACACGAAGGACAAATTTTACGATGCGCGCAGGCGACGATGGCGTCTACGAATGCGCACACGGCGGTGTATTATCCCATCACGTTGACCACAAATGTGCAAGCATACATCGACGCAAGCGTGCAAAGCCGCGACCGTGATGGTGGCGCACGTGACGATGGAGGAACGATAGATATATGCACCAAACGGAGGTTTAGCGAATTTGCGGCTTTACACGCAGAGTTGTCGCGATCGGAGACGTATGGGGCGAGATTACCACCAATGCCGAAGAAGGCGCTGTTTCACTCAAAGAGCGTCGCGGACGCGAGACAGCGAGATTTTCAATACGTCCTGGATGCCATCGCGCGAGACTACGAGCTGAGAGAAAGCGCGGTGGTGGTGAAATTTTTTACCGAGCCAGATACGACGAAAAGCGATGGTGTAGTGGCGATGATGGATGGGTCCGGGAAGCCGGCGACGGTGTTCATCGACGACGACGCGTACGGAGAAGATGATAACTCGGTGTTGCCGCCACGAGATAATCGAGGATTGGAGAATTTGTTAGCGTCGACGATGCGCGTGCATGGTGGTGCGCGTGATGAACCCGAAGTGCGGCACGCGGTAGAAAACCATCAACTTACGCCAGAGACGACAAATGCATTTGATGAAGAAGAGTTAAAACCAACGCAGGTTGTGGAGCCAGCGATGCCGTTTCACTCGTCGACGACTTCGATGGATAATGATAATGATAATGATACACATGTTAAGAGATTTGAGTGCTCGGGACGCGGTGCGAGAGAGGCTATAAAGGCGAATGACGCGCAAGCACTTGAAACGTTGTTGGACCGTGGCGTTGACGTAAATTTTGCTGACAGCACGCAAAATACTCTGTTACATCTCGCTGGACTCTTCAATCGTAAGGATGCTGTAGAAATCTTACTTAGTCGTGGCGCGGATCGCGCTGCTAGGAATCGAGCGGGCGAAACCGCGATTGATGTCGCGCCCATCGCTTTGGGCATGCTCATGAAACGATTCGTTGTACAAAACCCATTGTAAATGTGTAAAACGATGCAAATCTAGAATATACAACTGTTCTCATCTAAGGCCTAAAGTTTGCCATGGGGCAAATGAATCTAACGGCGACGAGCCTGGCTTCGAAGGCGCCTCGCCGCGAGCGATAGCGAGCTCAGCGTCGTACGCCTTTTTAATAATTGGCAATAGTTTCTCCTCGCCATCGAGCGCCAAGGCCAATCTATGAGAATCTACGGGATGCACTATGTGTTTTATCACGGCGGGTGGAAGCAAAGATGCTTGGTACTTGTCGTGATCCCATGATCCAGTGTGTACGTCAACCGCTGCAGATGATTTTTCAAGCCCAGACGTCAAACAACGTTTAAATCTCTGAAACCATACATTCGATCGACTCGGTCGGATTGATGATAAATACAAGTCAACCTGCGGACAAAATGACAACACGCGCGTCGCATGCTCGGCGAACATCAATGACGCACTGGCACCCATAGAGTCACCAATGTACAAGACACGCTCGTATCCAGCGCAAGCGTTTCGCAAATGTGTGTTCCATCGCTCAAATTCCGCATCTTGATTGATACTCATATCATTTGACATATACCACGATCGTTCCACATCACACACGTATAACACGTCGTAAGTATCCTCCTTACCAATATTTTTACCAAGCTTCTTTAGCAAACCTCCCCAGTTGGGCACGCCGGGCGCGCTACCAAAGGAGACGATGAGGACAGGTGCATTTTGCTTTTCTGCCGCGCTGGAACCGTGCCACCTGACCAGTTTGAAGTAGCCAGCCGGTGCGAACTGTGGGGTTTCAGAGACTGAAGTGAAATGCGCGCTCTTTTTGACATGCTCGAATTGATACTGATCGATACCAAACGTGCGCAATGTCTTATGCCCATCCATGGCACTGATAAACGCATCTAATGAAGGACCGAGACTGTCATTTCCTTCCACCCAAAGCTGACGAAGGGATGGCATTTTACGCATAGTTTCCGGCAAAGATGAAATTTCGTTCGTATACAACCACAACGACGTCAACATTGTCATTTCTGCAATTTCGCTTGGAAGTTCCTGAATACAATTTTCAGCCAAGTTCAACGAACGCAACCTGCGCAAGGTGGTTAAACTAGTGGGAATCGATCGCAGCCGATTTCCTTGTAAACTAAACGTCTCTAATGCTCGCAATCCTCGCATGTCTTCCGGTAAGTCTTCGATTAAGTTGCCATGCAAATCGATTTCTCGCAACAACGGCATCGCGCCCAAATTCGGTAACCGGCGCAGCTGGTTCCCGGGCGCGCTCAACTCCTCTAAACTCGTCAGCGCCGACATCTCACTCGGGAGCTCGCGCAGTCTATTCCCTGCCACCGCTAAATTTCTCAAGCTCGCGCACGCGCATAGTTCGTCTGGCAATACTTTTAGACAGTTGCCATGCAGCCACAACCCTCGTACCGACGTCAACGCGCCTATGGAACTCGGCAACTTGCGCAATCGATTGCCCGCCAACCCAAGCCGCTCAAGCTTAGTTAACTTTCCAATATCTTCTGATAATTCGTACAAGTTATTGTTTGACGCTTGGAACTCGACGAGATTGACTAAATCGTACGTCTCGTTTGGGATGGCGCGCAAACCGAGTCCAGTGAGGTCCAAACGATGCGTTTCTTTAGCCTTTTCAATGCGCTTCAACGCCTCTTCATGCGCTTTCTCGGGCGTCAGCGTTGCTCTAGAGACATGCGTGCGTCTATTCGTGCGCACAGATGACCGCTGGCGCATGCCACGGCGCGAGTTGAGTCCAACGCACGGACGGGTCGCGGTGGATAGCGCGCCGAGCGCCATGACTTGCAAAACGCACGTGCGCCGAGTGCGCGACTACGAGGGCAGAGTTTCACGCAGAATGTGCGTAGTAATTATTTTCAAGACTCGCGCGTGCGATGGAGGCTTGAAGACTGTTTCAGCGCGACGTCGCTCGACGCGCTGTGTGGGTGAAAAAGGGTGCGCGGCGCGCTTTATTGTGCCCAAAATCACCGATGCGTATTCGTCTACGGAGTACGGTCAGCATTCGAATTAAAAAAGACGTGTGGGTGCACGTGAATTTTTGCAACGTCTTTACGAGCATACATCTCGAATTAAAGCATGGTTTGATATGGATTACAAGCTACATTGCGCCGAGCTATGACGCGCGAATGCGAATGCGAGACATGCATATACTATGTCTCTATGAGTTCCTCCGTTTTAACTCTCTTCGAACCTCGACCAGCCGAACGCGATGCTTTTTCAGCTTTTTTCAAATTGTCAACGCGCGCCTTGGCGTTTTCCGTTAATCGAGCAACCACGCGCTCAAGCTCCCCTAATAAATTGAGCTCTTGTTCTGCGTACGTCTCCGTCGGCGCAGAAGTGCTCGGTCCAGCGCCGACACCACGCATCGTTCGCGCCGTTCGAACCTGTTCATCGCACAACAAGACATCTATAGCGGGATCATCTGAAGTTTGTCTTCCCCTGATGATGCCACGTTCTGCCTGCGATGCCGCGAGCGCCGCGACTGAGGCGACGGAATTCCCATTCGCAGCCTTTGCGTCGTTCTCGCCTTTACTAGCTCGTTGCATCACGTTTGCTTTGGTTTCATCAGCAACAACGAGTAAGATACGTGCTAATTCTTCCACCGCACCTTGCTGTACTAAATTGTGCATCAATGGCATTCCTGGTTCGCGCGCGTAGTACGCCGGAGACGCGTCTCGCGCGGCGACTCCGCCAGCTCGCTTCTCTTCCCCACGAGGGCTTTCATGCGCACCTGCACCTGGGGATGCAACCCCTGCATTTTTACTCCGTCTCCGTCCTGGACTCGGTGACACTGCAGCCGAAGCAAACTCATGAAACCTCGCGTTTGGACCGTGCACGCGTTTCACCGCCTCGTCCGCGACGCTCCCTTCGTAATTCTTACATTCGGCGCACTTGCACGTATCAAAACAAAATATACCCGCCTGAAAACACTCACAATATTTCTTCAAGCACCCACTGCGCTTACAATGACACCCTCGATTATGTCTAGCGATGAGGTCCGCGTCGGTTACGCCGCCGCCCGCGCTCGCCCGTTCGCCTCTCGCCGGCGACGCCAACACCGCAATCTTCGGCCTAAACGCATTCGGATTCCTCTCAAGCGTTTGCTCAATCGCTTGTTGTCGTTCATGTGCACTTTCTAATGAATTCTTACACGCAAAACAATTACAATCATCGCAATACCGTCCACTCGCAAAGCACTCGCAGTACAGTTTCAAGCACTTTGAATTCTTGCAGTTGCACTTTTTCCCAGCCGGTTTCGCGGGCGACGCGCTCGTGAGCGCCATCGCGAGCGACGTCATGCCTGACATACCACCTCGCGTCGTCGCCTCGCGTCACCGCACGTCCCACCAGCGCCGTCGTCGTCCGCGCACCGCCTCTCGAACGGCACTCGAGCTGTCAACCGATTTCAAACGCGCGCCGTGCTGTCGCTCGCGTGACGTACGATGCGATCGCGATCGGCGGCGCCGACGACGACGACGACCGAGGGCGACGATCGACGACGCGCGTGTGACGATCGAGTGCGGCGACGCGCGCGCGTCGGAGTGCGGCGGCGACAACGCCGCGCGTCGAAGACGTGCGAATTCAAACATCATGTGTAAACCCTAACTGAGGTTGTTGCCTTCCAAATGGGATTCTCAAACGCCACACGACGACGCGCGGGATCGCGCGCGCGCGCGTGCGCTCGCGAGCACATCGCGACGAGGTTGTTTTTTCGCGTCTGCGCGCGCTCGTGCGCGCACGCGCACACGTGTGCGCGTGCGTTATTGAATAGAGGTGTGCGTCATGGGACAGTGCGCATCGAACGCGGCGTCGAAAGGCGACGACGACGACAGCAGACGAGGCGTCGTGAGCACGTCGGCGGACGATGGCGACACGAAGAAGCGATCATTGATAAAGACGACGCAACCCTTGAGCGCGCGATATGCGTACGTGGATAAGTTGGGACACGGGGCGTTTGGTGAGGTGTACAAGTACCAGACGACGACGGGCGGCGTCGTCGCGGTGAAGGCGTTGGATAAGCAGAAATTATCGCGCATTCGCACGAGTAGTCATCGTACGATGATGGATGACGCCATAGATGAAGCGGAATTCATGGCGGTGTGTGCGGATGAGCACGTGGTGGGGGTGTACGAATGGTGCGAAGAAGCGCGCGGGGACACGGCGTACATTGTCATGGAATTTTGTGAGCGCGGCGCGCTCGTGAGCGATGACGCGGATAGATTTGAGCCGTTCGAAGACTCGCGCGCGAAAGCGGTGATTCGTGATATTTGTAGCGCGCTCGTGGTATGCCATGCGCAAGGGGTGGTGCATTACGATGTCAAGCCGCAAAATGTTCTCGTGCACGCGTCTGGAGCGTATAAATTGGGAGACTTTGGTTCGGCGAAACGCGTGGAGAAGAACGTACAAGACGGCACGTATGCGCTCGTGCGTACGACGCCAGGCACACCAGCGTTTACCGCCCCTGAGTGCTGCGAAGGTGAGCCGTGCGATGGGTTCAAGGCGGATGTGTGGTCCGTCGGCGTCACCGCGCACGCGCTCGTGACGGGGTCGTACGCGTACCAAGCCGAAGGCGCGTGGAATACGTATCAGTTGATTCTCTCGCAGGATGTCGATTTATCGCAGATATCAGACGAGCAATGTCGTGATTTCTTAGCAAAGGTTTTAGATAGAGATCCAGCAAAGCGGTTGACGGCGCAGCAAGCGCTCGAACACGCGTGGCTGGCGTCATAGATTATTGTAAAACATCGACGCGTTGTAGATATTTTTAATTTTTGGTGTATTACAATCAATCCGCATGGCGCTTGGTGTGACCTTGAAGTGACCTCGAAATGAAAACCATGTCTCAAGTTTTCATCGCTGCGTCAAAAAGAAGGGTGCTGAAATTGCGTCGCGGTTGTGCTGGTGCTAAAAAAAAGAGTTTGCGTCGTACGTCGCCGTCGTGGCTTGTTCATTTTCAATCCGCGAGCATGGCGTCGAGTTCCTCGTCGAGATAGGCCAAATCATCAACACCCGCTCGGCCGCCAAACAAAACCTCGTCGACATCGTCGTCGTCATCCAACATCCCTGGCATTTTCGTCGGGCTCATAAAGTTACACAAATCATCCATCACATCGTCCTCGCCGTCGGCGTTGAAACCGCCGCCGCCGTCGCCGCCGCTCGTGAAACTCGCCTTCAAGGATAAATTTTTAATCGACGCCCGTAATGACTCGTTTTTATCATCCAGCGATGTCGTTGTCCCAAAGTTAGCGTCATAGCTCGCTGCCGCGGCGGCATTCGCCAAGAATCCCCGAACGCGCTCCTCAACCGCGGCGCGTTCGCGCGCCCGCTCCTCCTTGGCTTGCTCCTCGTGCGTCTTGCCAAAATATTCGATATCATCCGATTCATCGGCATACATTTCCGCCCGAGCACGAATATTCGCCAACTCTTCCGGCGCAATCGTCGCTCGAACGCGTTCCAAACCCGCGTCGTCATCCGCGCGCAACGCCGACGCCGGCGCGGGCGCCTTCGCCTTGACCCGCGGCTCCTTCACCGATCCCGGCGGCTTCGTCGGCGTCGGCGCCACCACCGACGCACCACCGCGCGCACTCAACCCTTTATTTGTGATATTCCCCAACGCACTCCGTTGGTGTTGCCCCGTCATCGTCGTCGTCGTCGCCTTCGTCGTCGTCGTCGCGAACGTCTTCCCGCCCAACCCTTTCTTCAGCGTCGACCCGCGCGCGCCTCCACCGCCCGCGCCGCCATCCTTCCCCGATCTATGCATCATCACGTGTGCGTTTTCATCCTGCGTCGTCGTCGTCATCGTCGTCCCACCAAACCCCGTCGCCGGTTCGCGTACACCCGCCGCGCTCGCGCGTTGGACATCCATCCGCGACGTAGGATTGAATGAATACCAATGAATGAATTCAAACAAACGACTCCGAGGACGACGAGGACGACACCGACGACGACGACGCCACCGACGCGGTGCTACGGTGGTGGCGTCGAGAACGACGACGAGGCGCGCGCGTATATATACACACCCACGCACACACTCACCTCACGTCGTCGTCGCGTTCTCCCGTGCGCGCGACGACGCCCACCACGCGCGCGCACAGAGACACGCACGCACGACAGACACCTCGCGCGTGGTGTACATCATCGATCGCATGGGCACTCGCCTGCACGTGTATATACTATATAGGTGATATAGCATGTCTTACTATGAATACACAGACGACGAATGTGCCACGTGGCATATCAACACCCCGACGACCGCCTTGGTTCCCCTCTCGTCGTCGTCGAGGTCGTCAGAAAATACGTTCGAAGGCACGTGAGAAGGTGTGTGATGTATATACAGAGCGAATACGTGAGGTGAGATTAAAAACGAAAATCAAGCGAGGCCTAAGTAGGGTTTAACCACGTACACTCGTCGAGGTCGTCGTCTGCTCGTCGTCGTCTGCTCGTCGAGGTCGTCGTGGTGGGTGGTTGATTGGTTCGCGCGCGCGTGACGACGTACTCGACGACGCGCGAAGGAACGAAACACCACCGATGACGACACCGACGATGACGATGACGTCAACGTCGGTGTCGTCGTCGTCGTCATCGGTGGTGTCGACGAGGACGCGCACGCGCGCGCGCGTGATGCGCGCGAGGACGGTGACACGAGGCGAGGCGAATGCGACCGCACGGGTGAGGCGCGCGTGGGTGATCACCACGGGCGTGACCATCGGGACGACGACGAGGACGACGTTTGGGTCGATATCGAGGTCGTCGTCGTCGTCGTCGTCGTCGTCGAGGTCGTCGTCGCGGCGCGACCGGGCGATGGCAAAGGTGCGCGCCGCGTCAGAGGCGTCGGCGGCGGAACCGGCGCGCTTGACGGCGCGCGCGTTGACGCTGCGCGTGATGGAATACACCGTACGAGACGCGCCGTTGAGTGTGATGCTGACGTTGGTGGCTGGGGCGTGGGCACAGACGGTGAATTTGGGTGGGACGTTTGCGCTCGCGTTGGCGCACGCGCACACGATTCCGCTCGTGGCGGCGGCGTTTACGCTCGTCGTGGCGCTGTGGAAGTTTATGTGTTCCATGTTCGTGCGCGTGGCGGTGATGCGAGGGAGCGCGCAGGGGGATGATGAAGGGTGTGATTGGCGAGATTTGAAAACAAACGCCGCGCGACGGGCGACGGTGAAGATTGCCACGCGCGAGCTTCGTGGGACGTTTGCGACGTGCAAGGCGTTGTTGACGCTCGATTTCAGGCGCGTGGTGTCGATTCTTTGGAACTCGGTGCTGACGATTCCAGTGCCGTATCTGGGGCTCATTCGTTTACTTGATTACGCCGTGGCTGGACCGGTGCTGGTGCTCGAGCAAAAGACGAGCGGTGAGGCGCTCAAGCGTTCGCAAGAGCTCATGTACGGCTATCGCGTGCTGCTCATGAAGACGGCGTTTTTGTGCTCCACCGTGGCGTCTATTATGGTCGGTGGCGTCATTGGTGCGTTCGCCGTCGTCGTGCCGACGTTACCTCAGTTGTTATTACCTCCCGAGGTTGCGTCATCGACGACAGCAACGACGGTTGGCGACGTCGCGCAGGGCTTTTTTAGCGGTTCGGCGTTTGACCGCGTGTGGCAAGTTGGAACGTCGTCTGAACGTTCGGCGACAATCGTGCTCCTCATGTGCGGGCTCACGCTGAGCTTTTTCTTCACTCTCGGGTTTAGACAGCTGGTGTATATTTTTTACAAGGAAACCAAGGAGCGCTACGTGCCTCCACCGCCAGAAGATCCGGCGAAGAAAAACAAGACGCCGTTGTTACGCCGCTTGCAATTCTGGCGTCGCAGCACAGAGGAGGAAAGTACGTAGCGTAGCATAGTGTGTAGTAGAGAAATTAGTAGCAAAGACATGGCATGCATCATCAATCATCACGTAGAGTTTCAATCAGTCTAAATCGATCTACAAAAGCGCGCGAAAGAAACGCAGCACCCAATAAGCGACAAAGAGAAGTGCGAGCATTTGATACTCCGCGAGCGGGCGCAAATTGATTGTCAAACCGCGACTACGGAATAAACCCACGGTAAGCGCCTCTAGAACGGCCAAAATCGATACAGCGTGTCCTAGAACAACATTGTCGCGCTTCACGCGCTGAGATGTCGTCCATGCGCCTTCCGCCAACTGTTTCAATTCACCGACAGTGACGCGCCCCTTCGCGCCCTCACCCGCGGCGCCGTCGAGGCGTAACTTTCTATTGAGGAACCTCGAAAGCATCAAAAGCAGAGACACCAAAGGCGCGAACTCGTTCGCACCGATTGGTCGTTGCATCCAATCTCCCTTGTACATTTCTCTCGCACTTCGCCGTCCCGAAGCCCATCCAGGACGTTCGCCAGAGTTTGTATCGACGTACTTGGCCGCCGCCGGACTCTTCAAGTATGGCGTGTCGCGAAATCTCTCCAATCTAAACACCGTGAAACTCGCCTTGCGAAAGTTGGGCACGCTCTTGCGGAGAGGATGAGACGTTGGAACTTGCGCTGCGTCGCGCTCGAGTCGATGAATGAGCGCGATGGCGACTTGCGCCAATCCATCCGCCTCGGATGAAAACATGCGCAAGTGCCCAGACACAGACTTGTCCTTGCTCGATTCACTCACTCGATTCGCCGCTAATCGAGCAGCAGCACCTTGCCATTTACTCACCGGCGTAGCGAACGCCCCAGGGGTACCGTTTGGTGTCCCGGGAGGGCCACCAATCGCAGACACCTCCTCGGGTTCCCATTCTTGAAGTTGCGAACGCATGAGGGGGTAGTACGATTCCCTGGACGCCACCGACTCTTCTCTGGCTTGCATGGTCTTCAACGTTCCTTTGAACGGATCAAGCAAGAACTCTGCATAGCCTTCTTCAACGGATTCTAACAATTTCAACAGCGCCGGCGCTGATGCGAGCGGTTGAAGCGCGATGAGCAAAGCCGACGCCGTACCCTCGGCATCCAACGGGACGCGTTTGCAGCACAACTCCAAGAAATGTTTCATCAACTCGTGATAGAATGGAATGTTCTTGAACACGTGTCGAATGTGTGAATACTTTCCAGGAGTATCTTCTACTTTATCATCAAACTTGTACTCTTTACCAATCGGAAGTAAAGCGGCGTCGTAGTCCGGCTCAGACGACGCGTTGCTCGACGACGCCGTGGGCATTTTGGACAACGGCGACGTCAAGATGCGCGACGGCGACCCTCCACGTTTGGACATTGGCGCCTTGCTTTGTTGAGATTCCGGGAATTTCGCACACCATGGTGCGAAATACGACACCCAAAGCGTCACCACGGGTTCCAAACTCGTCATGCTCTCCGTGGGCCACTGCGTAAAGGCGTCGTGTAAAAAGTAGTACAATGGCCGCTGTACGATGTCTCGCGCAACGTCGAGTCCCTTTGCACCATCCATGTTCTCCATTTGTCTATCGGGTAATTCAGCAAACAAGTACGTGATCAACAGCGTCACTGCATTCACGTGATCCACAGCGGGTGGATTGTACGTGTACCGACGTCGCGATTCAGGCGCCGCCGCTCGAGGCGGTGTCATGCCGTTTTGCCGCATCGCGGCGTCGACGACGCGACTCATGGATGGTAAATTTCTAAATGGCGAACTCGAGCGCGTGACGTCGCTCGATTGCGCACGCGAATCATCCACGGGCATCCAAAATTCTGTCAAAATGCTCACCAACAATTCACCTTGCGCGGTGTTACCCAAATCCACCTTGCTCCACTCCTTTCCGGGCGCGGCGCGCGGGAGAAAGTGTTTCAAATGCGTGAGCAACAACTCGCGATACGGGTGTACCTTTGTCGTCGTCGATCGGTGCATCGAAAGCGGGGTGGATGGCCATTGACCACCTAAGAACGCTCCACTCGGGCTACCAAACGAACCGCCTCCGAGGCCACCAGCGCTCTTGTAAGGCGACGAACGCGTCCCCAAACCAAAAGATGACTGGTGCGTGGCGTGTCCGCGGCGCGCGCCCGGGCGCATGGCAAAATACGCAGTCCAGAACATAAAGTACTGATACAACCCAAGATGCACTTGATACTTGCCCATGCTATCACGTTTGATGCATCCAGCGTACGGCGGCGAGCGATTCAACGACATCGCTCCCGATTCAGTTTGCAACAAGCGTTGCGTGCGTTCGGGGAGTCGATCGACAGGAAACGCGAATTGCACGAGTTTATCCGAATCTGCCGCCACCATGGCTCGCATAAACGTCCCTTGTGGAGATAAAAACTCCAACAATTCTCGCATTTCTCGTTCACTGGCGTTAAATGCACCATTCATCCACCCATTCGTGGACTGTCCGCCGCCTTCAAAACTAAAAATCTCACACAAAATCGCCTGAAAACACGTGCTAAAAAACTCTCTCAAGTTTTCTCGATTCCGTTTCAGCACGTGCTCGACGACATCGATAGTCTTCGCCGCATCTTTCACGTTCCCTCCCGTGCGTTGTCGTTGTCCACCATCGAGCACTCGAGCGAGCTCCTCGCACGACGTCACCGCGCTCAACGTGAGCTCCAACTTGGACGCCCCCGCCGGCGCCCCCGACATCGGGACACCACTCAGGCGAGTGATTCCCGTGCCCGCACCCGCGCTCGACGACGCACCGTGACGCGATGACGATCGGTCGCGCGTCACCGCGTTCGCCGTCGTCGTAGGTCGTCGGGGCGATACAAAAGACGACGACGATGGGGAGGACGACGGTCGTGCCCCTGAACGGTCAAAGCCAACGTCGTCGGCGTCGGTGCCGGTGCGACGGAACGGAGACGACGGGGACATGAGCGGCATCGAACGTGGAGACGCGCGCGCGTACACCACGCGTCGTCTCTTCGGTCGTCCGTCGTCGCAAGGGCGTCCGAATGTGTCGTGCAATGTCACTCAATGCGTGAGAGGGGCACTGTCGTCGGCGGCGCGCGAGCGAGCGCGCGTACGCGGAGTGGATTGAATGGATGGATCGATGGATGGATGGATGCGCATGTGTCTACATAACAGCATAATAGGTGGGTTTTGATATTACATATGCGCGCAGTCGACACGACGACGTTGACGTTTTACGCATCGATGAATAAGAAAACGACAAAGGCGAGGATGAAAGCCAAGGCAAACGTCGCAGAGGCGCGCGGCGCGCCTGGACTTTGACACGTACCGCATTGACCAGCGACGTAGCACGCGGTGAAACCACCGTATGCGTCACCGCCGTGATAACTACACCATCCTTCTGGATGGATTTGTATGCCACGAGTCGCGCACCACACGGGGTCCTGAGAGCGGTCGCACTCGCAATACGGCATCGAGGACGTGCCGACGTTGTACGCGCACGTGCCATTTCCAGAGCACGTGCGCCCACCTTCGTCTACGGCACAAATGAGCGCACACTTGGGGCCGTAATATCCCTCGTCACAGACACAAAGTGCTGTGTATGCATCGCACACGCCGTGGCCAGCACAATCTTTACCAGCAATGGGGTCGTCGAGAACGCCGAGGTTGTTGAGCAGCGCTTCGTCAGCATCCGTGGCTTGCGGGCACACGTTTTGACAAGTATCACCTCCAGTACCAGCATTGCACGCGCAAGTTCCATCTGCTTGGCAAGTACCAGCACCAGAGCAGACCACGCCATCGGCGTCATCTTTACACAGCGACTCTGTTATGGCATAAATGCCACCGCCACCAGCGCTCGCGTACACTGCGTCACTAAATGCGTTAGGCGATAGATGAAGATCAGACATCATCGGCTCGTCCATGCTATCTAACGTTCCTGTCATAATACCTTCGCAATCACACTCTGCTACGGTACTCTTACATGTGCCTTGGTTGACCGGATTGAAGTTGTTCGCCGCGGAACCGGCGATAAAGACACATGTGCCGGTACCTCCGCAAGAACACTCGCAAGGCGCCGTAGAGCCAACTGTGCAAGTTCCCTGGTCTGCTGCACCGTATTTTGCACACCCGCCACACCCACACGTTCCTAATTGGCCTTCTGCGTTGATACCCCTGTGACCATGAAAAAGAATACCATGTCAGCGATGAGCACTGGGACGCCAGCGAACGAAATCGAAGAGTTGACACTTATGGCGCCTCACGAATCGGCTCGAGACGTACCATATGAATAATTTGTTTGTCGATGTAATTGCCATCGAGGTGTAGCCACCGGCAGAAATCTATGCGGGAATTAAGGACGCTTTTGTCAGTACCAAGTGCGTTGACACGATAAATCATAAAACAATTAATTATCGCCGGCCATGTTTCGCACCTGAGTAAACGTTGCGTTGTTTTCGTCGAAAATTTTCCTGCAAACATAAAGTTAATATAACTCTTGATATGATGCTGATGTATTGGGAATTAATTCGCAGTAGAACGTACCCCGTGATTGTGTAATTAATTAACGCCGAATTTGAATCAGCCTCAACAGAAGTAAAATCAAACTTTTTAATGCGTTTCGGCTCGTCAATCATCTCTGGTTCGTCGTAATTTCGTGAAACGTAATACTGAGTGGGTTCGGAGTTGCTTGAAACGTATCCGATGCCGATTTGACCGTAAAAATTGTCTCCCCATGCAAATATTTCTCCAGTCGACACGAGCATCATTGAGTGAAAAGAACCAGCTTCTATTTGCGTGATTGTTGGCACTGTGGGCTTGCCGACTTCGACGAATGTACCAGAGATCACGTCGATCGAAAATGGTTCCGATTTAGTAGGTAATTCGTGACGGTTGTAGTATAAACCCGTCGTTGTGTCGTACTGTAATTAATTCGTTAATTAATTAATTTGTTCATCTTGAAAAGTCCATCGTACCGTATTCGGAGTGTAACTAGAAGTCCCAGTAATTAGGTTGTACGTTTGTTTTATACCTGCGTAATCATCAGCATTCATGATATCTCTGGATACTGCTCTGATGCTTACCTAGTTGCCCGTGAAAATTATCTCCCCATGCGTACACTTCATCCCCTGTCGTGACGGCAAGCGTGTGTCCTCCTTGCGATAAATGCCGCGAACCCGTTGCAACTTGGCCACCGCCAGCAGCAATTAATTTCATTTGCGGTAACGCTGCGCCTGTGTTTGTCAGCGTCACCTTTGTTGGCTACAATTAATTAATTAATATAATTCAACTGTCTGCCAGAGAAGAATGTAAACAACGTACCACATAGACATCGTTCAAACAAGGGTCGTTTCCCGGTCCTCCAGGAGAGGCGCAGCCACCAAAACCTGTATCGAAGAAATCAGTATTATTATCATGTCATCGTCCTCGGTGTCGCGCGAAGTTTCACAAACGAAGAAGACGTACCGAGCTGTCCTTGGTCGTTTGCGCCCCAGGTGTACACCGCGCCCGAAGCGGTGAGCCCGACGCTGTGTAGAGACCCCGCGGCTAATTTGACGAACGTTTCCGGCGTGTTCACTATTGTAGGCTGTGAAATCGTCCCGAGAGTGCTAGAGCCGAGTCCGAGTGATCCTCGACCGTTGCAACCAAAGGCGTACAGTCGACCGTCGCTCGCGAGCGCCAACGTGTGTTCGACGCCTACGGCAACTTCCACTATCCGCACGCCACTTAATGCATCGATCTTCGTCGGTGTGTATCGATTCACCAGGTCTCCTAATCCAAGCTGCCCGCATAGATTGTTTCCCCATGCATACAACGCACCCTCAGCCGTGAGCGCCACGGCGTGGTTGAGACTGGCGCTGACGCGACTCAGTGTCCCTGTGCAAACGAGTTCAGGATGATACCATGCACGCAACGCTCCACGTACCTTCGAGGTCCCATCCAAGTTCAACTATTTCAGTATCGTTGCACGAACTCAGCGCTTGGCCCTGTGAGATTCAACGCGCGACAAAACCATGGTTAGTACGTACGCAACCGTCGTCTTGCCGCTTTTCGCTCGTCTCGTAACGAGGACTTTTTCACGTACCTGTCCAAGCCCGAGCTCTCCGTGCTTATTTTCGCCCCATGCATGTAGTTTTCTAAACACCGTCACGCCCTGTCGCATCACGCTCATCGCGCGCGCTCGTCAGTCAAAGTAAACTCGTCGATGAGCGCGCGCGAACAACAACAAGTCGCGCTCAACTCATCTTTGCGTCTCCTACGCTCGCGCGTGACGATCGCGACCGGCGCTCGCACCCCGACCAGTGGTGCATCTCATCGTACTCTCACCTCTACACCGCTCGCAATCGCACTCGCGAGGGAAAGGAGGGTGAAAACGACCCGCCCAACCCCGCGTCCCGCGTGCGACGAACGGCCCATCGTCGAGGTGTCCGTTCGAGTACCACGTCGAGAACCTCGACGACGTTCGCGTGAGAGACGCCGCGCCGCGCGTGTTTTATGTTCCGGTGACAATGTTACGCGATCGAGGACGATGCCATGACGCGCGCGTGTGCGGTCGCGACGACGACGACGACGCAAACGACGCCGAGAGACGACGCGCGTGCGCGAGGATTGCGGTCGGTCGGACGATGTTCTGGGACCTAGACGCGCGCGAGAGCGCGCGCGAGAGCGCTGGAATCCCACCGGTGACGACGACATTGACCCCGTGCACGAATGAAGCAGCGCCGATGTGGTTATGAATGTTACATGACTACGCGTGCGTTGAAACAGCCACCGAACGTGGGCCTAGACGTCGTCTAGGGACGCGCGCGCGAGCGCTCCGAGGACGCGCGGCAGCCATCGGCGTCGTCACCCGACCGCTCGCCTCGTGCCTTGGTTCAAAATGCAACGAATCCCACGGGCACTAACCGCATGCGTTGCTCCAACGTTCGTTCGTTCCCCTCGTTCATCGTCATGGACCTACCACGCGTACGCGTGCGTGCACGCGTACGACCACACCGCGCGCGCTGTCCCTGTGACGTTCAAGCTGAGAAGATTCGCCACGATGCCACTCACGAGGCGCGCGCGCACTGCGCGCGTGGGACACCACTCATCATTCGAAAAATACGCGAATAATGCGTCTCTCGCGTGCACTACGCGAAGGCGCGCGCGCACGCCTCCGCGTTTGGTTATCCCGTCGCGGTGTATCGTCGACGACGTGCATGTCTGAATGACGAGTCTTTCACGTCGCCAACGCCCAACCGGCGCGCGAAAAAGACTACCGATTCAGACCGTGTCCATGGGTTTTTGTCTTAATGGGTACTGTAGTCTTGTTTTGAACTAGACATCATGGTCTTACGAAACTGGACTACTCATTAAGACTGACCCACGTCGCAAAGTCTGAATGACTCGTCTGTAGTCTTTCGCCAAAGCGCCAACCGTCTGACCCAACGAGACGACCCATGCAGTGCGACATGGACGTCACTCTGCGTGCGTGTAACGCGCAAGGACGACGACGAGGAGGAGGACGACGAGGAGGAGGACGAGGACGACGAGTGTAGTCGTCGTGCGTGGTGCGTCGTCATGGACCGCGCCATCGAGCGCTTGGCGTCGCTCCAACGACACACGACGAGAATACGAAACATTTGCGTGCTCGCACACGTCGATCACGGGAAAACCACGCTGAGCGATTCGTTGATTGCACACAATGGGTTCATCACCGCTAAACAAGCGGGGTTGATGCGGTTTATGGATTTCCTCGAAGACGAACAACGACGAGGGATTACGATGAAGAGCGCGGGGATAAATTTACTGTACACGCCTCGAACGGCGGTGCGTGGGGATAAAGAGCCGATATTGATCACGTTAATCGACTCACCGGGACATGTAGACTTTTGTTCTGAGGTGTCCACGGCGGCGAGGTTGAGTGATGGATGTTTCGTCCTCGTGGATGTCGTGGAAGGCGTGTGCGTGCAGACGCACGCCGTGTTGCGACAGGCGTGGGAAGAACGGTTGAAGCCGTGTTTGGTGTTTAATAAGCTCGACAGATTGATCATCGAGCTTGGATACGAGCCTCGAGAGGCGTATGACCGCATGAGGACGCTGTTAAACGAAGTGAATGGGTTAATGAGCGCGTTTGAAAGCGAAAAATTCATTTCGCAGGCGGATACGTTTTTGAGCGCTTTTGACGCCGCCGAAGAAGCCACATTGGGGGCTTCAACGAGCGACGGCGGAGTTGGAGCGGACTATTTAGATGAAGTTAACGAAGATGGTGAAGTGGCTGAAGCATTTTCCATCGCACGCGGGAATGTAGCTTTTGGAAGTGCCATAGACGGTTGGGCGTTTCGCCCAGAGGCGTTTGCCGACTTGTTTGCGGAAAAGCTCGGGTGTTCTGCGGCGGCGCTATGCAAGGCGTTTTCGGGAGATTGGTACTACCATCCTAAGACTAAACGCATTGTCAGTCGAAAAGTTGCTGGAGACAAGCTCAAACCTCTTTTCGTGCAATGTATTTTAGACCCGATATGGAAATTGTACACGACGGCGGACAACGAAAAGAATGGCGTATGGGTGGAGAAGGACTTGGCCGCGCTCGCCAAGGCTCTCAAAGTAGAAGTGAGTGAACGCGATCTGGCAAACACCGATCGACGCATGGCTTTGCAGTCCATCATGCGAGCTTGGCTTCCGATGTCGCAGACTTTGTTAGAAATGGTGGCTCACTGCGTCCCGAGTCCGCCGCAAGCCGCGCCGCATCGCATCAACCGCGTGATGCCGCAACCGTTGCTCAAAGGAACCAAACCTCCTGGACTCGACGATGCACGTAACGCTGTTATGGCATGCAATCTATCTGACGAAGCGCATAGAATCATTTTCGTGAGTAAAATGATGGCAATACCCAAGGCTCACGTACAAGGTGCTCAAAATCAACCCAGCGATGTCAAATTTCTTGCATTTGCGCGCGTTTATTCTGGAACAATTCGAAAAGGTGACAAGATGTACGTACTGAGTCCAACGCATGATCCTAGTGACGTGGATTCAAATGAAGTCCAAGAGATTGTTTTGAATGAATTATACCTGATGATGGGTCAAGGAATGTTTGTCGTTGATGAAGTGCCGGCTGGAAATTTGTTGGCAATTGGTGGATTGGAGACGGCGATTTTGAAAACGGCGACGCTGTCCTCTACGTTAGATTGTCCACCGTTTGGAGCGATGATGTTCCAAGCGGCGGCAATCGTGAAGGTTGCTGTAGAACCTGAAGCTATCAGTGATATGAGCGCTCTTGTTGAAGGTTTGCGCTTATTGAATCGCGCAGATGCCTTTGTAGAAGTGAGTTTGATGGAAACCGGCGAACACGTGATTGCGGCGGCTGGCGAGGTACACTTGGAGCGGTGTATTGCCGATCTGAGCGAAAGATTTGCCAAGATCCCCGTCCGCGTGTCGCCACCAATCATTTCTTTTCGCGAGGGTATCACGACAAAGGCGGCAGCAACGTCGACGACGGCCAACGGACGTGTCTCTATCACATGTAGCGTCGCTCCCATTCCAAGCTTTGTCGTTCGAGCAATTGATGATACTTCTGAGCGTCTGAAGGTATTGCTATTGGCAAAGGACCCGGAGAGCGATGAGAACAAGTTGATTGCTGAAGAATTCATGAATAAAGTTACGTCTTTGCGAGAAGCGGCGACCTACGACGAACAAGGACCAGAGGGGATTATCGAGAAAACGTTGCGTCACGCATGGGCGCTCGGTCCCAAGCGCATTGGATCTAATATCTTAAACGTCAGTACTTACACGGCAAGCGTAGACGACGACGAAAAAGAATTTGGACACGCGTACGCTGGAATCGCATTGGGATTGCGAGAATCGTATGAAGCTGTGTCGCACGAAGAATTAGTGGAGTTTGATTTGAACGCCATCGAGGGCAGCGTGCTCACTGGTTTTCAAATGGCTACTGATCGAGGTCCTCTATGCGATGAACCACTGACTGGGGTCCAGATGACACTTCATATTGCAGTCAACGAAGAACAAGATGGAGATGGCGCGGATGAAGATCAATACGGACCTCTCTCTGGCCAGATAATCAACACTGTACGCGACGTGATTCGAAAAGCTGTGCTCAAAGCCGGCACTCGACTCGTCGAAGCGATGTATTTGGCCGTCATTACTACGACGTCTGAAGCATTAGGGGGGACGTACGCTGTACTCGGCAAGCGACGCTCGCAGATTTTGTCAGAAACTATTCGAGAAGGTACGGGCGTGTTCATCATTCACGCTTATTTACCCGTGGCGAGTTCGTTTGGTTTTGTCAACCAGCTTCGCGCACAGACATCTGGCGCGTCGACGGCTCAGCTAGTGTTTAGTCATTGGTCCATGCTCGAAATGGATCCGTTCTTTACACCCACTACCGAAGAAGAACGAGAAGAATTCGGTGAGGACGGCGATGTTGGGCCAAATATCTCGCGTCAACTGATGGACGCCGTACGCCGTCGCAAGGGGCTCAAGGTATGCTTAAATTCTCAGTTTTCATGTTTAATTCTTTTACTTACATTTTATTACTCGCAGGTTGAAGAAAAGATTGTCCAAGTTGCCACGAAGCAGCGCACTTTGGCGCGTAAGGCGTGACGTCAAGGCATCTTAGTAAAAGTTGTCTTTTACATTTGATTCTGCTCGTCGCATCGCGCGCACGAAGGCGATTTTAGCTTCTTGCTCAGACATGCCGCTACATTTAGTCCAAGCATCCCACTTTTCGCGTCCACCGTAGTCAATGGAGCCGTCTTCACGCCAGACAGGCGCTGGTTCTTTGTTTTCGCCTTGGTTCAAGTATTGGGAAGCACCGTAGAGCTCATACCAAATAGGCGGGCGAACCGCTTGCCCACCCGGGCGTTTTACGTATCTCCACTTGCGAGCTTCATAGTCTTTGACGCGCTCGTACTCAGCGATCATTTCGGCAATTTCTTCCTCGGTGAGCGGACGTTCTTCATCTACTTCATCTTCTTCCTGCACGTCGAAATCATCAAGAGTTAGTCGCAGAAGTTGACGATGAGGCCTGCGAGCGAGACCGAGTTTCGGCGTCTAGTCTGCGCACCTGGTGTTCGTTTGGAGGTTTCAGCTTTCGAGATTTGAATTTGGTCTTGAACAGAGAGAATGCAGACGTGTTGTATGTTTTGAAGAATGCCATCAAGTCTACACGCTGCGCCATTGGTTTATCTGAGCCGACAGACGTTTTAACGAAACCGTATTCGAGCGCCCAAGCTCTTACGTCTTCAATCGTCAGCTTCACCTTAGGATTGCCAGAATCTTCAAAGGTCACCGTCATGTTATTAGCTTTTAGTCTTCAACGTATTTGTAAAACAATACTCTATAAACAAATGTGTGCCGCGTGCGTCGACTTATGTCGCAACTGACGCAAGAAGATGACGGGCTCATTTCAAACGGAAGACGAAGAGGTGCGCAGCCGTTTTTTTTCTTGTTTTTGGTTAAGACAGAGTGTGAACGTATTTGCGTTATATCTTACAGAGCAACAAACTATTACGACCGATTGTCTAGCAATGGCGTCAATGGCATCATCGTGTGGATTAAAGAAACGCTTAAACCTTAGTTTCGACGAGATTTTGTGCGAGAGCGTCAACGTCGGCGTTCCCATTCTTCTTGGGCTTAGACTTCTTTTCCTTCTTGGCGCCATCACCTCCACTCTTTTTTGATTTCTTTTCCTTGGGCTTGTCATCACTCTCGGGAACGTGCTTCTTATCCTTTTTATCCTTCTTCTTCTTTTTGTCCTTTGAGGCCTTGGCCCCGCCCGGAGCGAATGCGTTGAATGGCCCGTCGTCTTTGGCGTATGGATCAAAACGCGGATACGCTTCAACAGATGGAAGATCTTCTCCTCGATCGAGCGGCTTGAGAGGATCATATGCGCCGAGTTGACCGTGCAACGCACTAGATGCGTTCTTTGGCTGGTAGTGCTTGCCAACGGACGGTCCAGTCGGGATCTCTTCCTCTTCTTCGTCGCTGTCGCTTTCACCCTTGATGCTCGGTCGAACGACGTTTGAAGCGTTGTGATTGGCCAAACGTGCTTCAAGAGCCGCCATCGTCGCAGATTCTGGACCAGGTAGCGATGCGATCGGTTTCTTTTTCTTACTAGCGGCTTCGGCGGGATTCGATTCACCTTCAAGGTAGTATTGACCCATCTTTTCTTTATGGCGGGCGAGCATTTCGCGAGATTCTCTCTCCTCCTTGGCGATCTGCTCCTTGCTCTTCTTAGCACCAAAGATTTCAGTGACGTCACGAAGTTCCTTAGACATCTTTTCTTTCTTCTTGCTCTTCTTGCCCTTCTTGCCCTTTTTGCCAACCTCATAATCTTCATCTTCATCATCGCTACTGACGAGGAGGTAATCCCACTCGGCGCTCATCGGTTCTTCGGCGCCCAAGCTCTCGGGAATTTCAATTTTCTTCTGCGCCTTGAGAGACACGGGTTGAATTTCCTCGCTCAAAATCGTCGCGAACTCCTCGATGATAGCTATGCCGCTACCAGGCTCAGCTTCTTCGGCGGAACCGACGATGGTGAGCATTTGCTGTAACTGACAGGTGCGCTCGCGAACTTCCAAGTTGAAGCTCGTGGCGAGGGGCTCGATGCGACGCAACACCTTTTGACGCAATGAGACGAGATCTTCAGACTCAGGCACGAGTTTACCTGGCGTAGGCGCGGTAGCACCGCCAGTCGAAGCCTCGCTCGCCTCGTCGGCAAGTTCAATCAAAGGCTCGGTATCGGGCGCTGGGAGCGCGCCGACCGCGCCAGTCGGTCGAATGCCTTGAGAGTATGACAAAACCGCGCTCGCGTACACCTTGAAGATGGATTGGATGTACACTGATTGGGCGTGACCCGGAAGCTGCTTCACTTGAGGCGCAAGCAAGGCGTCAAGAATTTCTTCGTGGTCGACGATGTAGTGCGCGTACTCACCGACAACCCACGCCACAGATTGAAGCGCTTCGGGCACCGTCTTGTTCACGTTTGATTGCTCCAAAAGCGACGTGTCCAACAAGAGCGGAGCCAAGATACCAACTGCGGCTTCACGAATAACTTCCACGCGCAAGCACACGTCGATGATTTGTTCACCAACCAACGCACCGTGAGAAGAGCACGGAACGCGGATGAGATCGGCCAGTACCGAGAGATACCACACAAAGTCAGTCACGAGCGCGTAGCGTTCATTCATGCAAATGTGAACAATACTCGACACGAGCTCGTCTCTGAAACGTTGATCCGCTTTGCCCATGGCATTCATCAAGTGCGCGGTGGTGTCAATCAGCGTGCGTTTGGTGACTAAACCACACACAATCTTAAGTGCGCAGTATTGAATGTTCGAATCTTCGTGATCGAGGCACTCAAAAATGTTCCCCTTGTGCTCGGCGACGATTCTCGGGTGAGAGTCGAGCAAGAATGTGAGCGCGTGCAAAGCCAAAAACTTGATGTTTGGATCATGATCTTCCAACATATCCTTCAATTTATCCACCGCTTGGCGAACAACCTTCTCTTGAGACGTCATCCCTTGGACAACCGTACGGATGCACTCATACATGAGCGACTTGGCGTTGGTGGTTTCGAGAATTTCAGAAATGGGCCCGGCGAGCTTCTTCGCCAGTCTTGGTTCGAGCGGCGTCAACGCACCAAAAACCTTCACTAACTTGATAGTCATCCAGTTTGATGAGCTCGACGTTAATAACTTGTAAAACTTCGGCGCGAGCGGAAGGTACGTCTTCGGGTTGTGCATGGCGAGTTCGCTCAACACCGTCACCGCCGCTTGAACGACGGATTGATCGTCGTCATCCAAACACTCAGTTAAACGCGCAAACGACGGACGTAACGCCTCTGGGTAGCGCAAGAAGCACTTGTACAAACACAAGCACGCGCGTCGTCGCAAATCGGGCTTGTGATTGTTCAGCAACGAGTACACGTCGGCAACCAAAGTTTGCGACAACTCGGGCGTGACAATGTTCCCCAAGCACGAAATCGCCAACGCCGCTTCCGCCGGGTTCGGACTCGCCAAATCCTTCTTCAAAAGGTTCGGAATGAGCAACACTACGTCGGTATCATCCCCAAACGACTGGCACGCCGCTAAATAACCGATCCGCTTATACTTTACATTCGTCGTCGACATCAATTCCACCACGTGAAACGACGCCCAGTGCATTGAGTACCCCAACGAATGCAAGTACGTCGCCTTCTCAATCGCCACCGCTTTCGTTCGAATATCACTCGACACCACCTCCGCTCTAATATCCGCCAAACACTTGTTGATAAACTCCTTTTGTGTATCCTTGTGTGAGCGAATCCCCGTGATCATGTCGCGCAAGGATTTTTGGAACAATCGGATCGACGTCGCCTTGGTCTTATTCTGCGAACCCATGCTCGACGCGCTTGACATCATGATCACCGACTACGACGACACCACACAACACACTTGAGACCTCTCCACCTCGCGCGTCTCGTGTCTCGTCCTCGACGCAATCAATCAATCAATCAATCAATCAATCAATCAACACACGATGACGATGATGCGCACCAACACCAAGTGACGCCACGGGAGCTCCAATCGCCGCGCGCCCCGTACGCGAACGTCCGTCAACGCGACGCACGAAACGCGCGCACAGCGATGCGACGATCGACCGACCGACCTCTCGTACGACTCACCTCGACCGAGGCGAATGCGAACGTCGTCGCTCTGACGCCCAGCCGCGCACGCATGGATTGCACGCGTGCATGGAACGGGCGCCCGTGGACGGTCGAGGCGACGGAGGCTAGGGCTCAGACACCGTCTCATAGTCAACGGCGATGTGTGCTATGTGTGATGATGTTTTGTTTATCATGCACCCACCCATGGACCTCATGTGGGGGTGATTTCACGTATATTGGTAGGAATAGACCTAGATATGTGTGTGTGTGTCGTATTCAAGCGTCACGTCGTCCATCGCACAGACCGACCGTGGATCCGTGGATGTGGATGACGACGTGATGGTGACGATGACGATGACGATGACGATGATGTGATGTGATATGCGTGATACCTCGACGCGGTGTGTGCGCCGATCGCATACGCGATCACGGATACGCGAGCACGGATGATGATGGCATCACGCACCACCACCGCCGCGCACGCGTCGTCGATGATGATGTCGTCGATGACGTCGACGAATGTGGGGAAAACATCATCAGTAACAACAACATCAACAATATCGCGGATGCGTGGGACGATGCGCGCGGGACGCGGGAGGAGAGTGGCGATGGGGGTGACGGCGGCGTCGGCGTCGGCATCGGCATCGCCGTCGGCGTCGCTCGTGTTTGGCACAGGGGCGAGCGATGCGTTCGATGCGCGAGGCGTGAGCTCGCCCGTGGTCAAGTACTTTGCGAGCGACGACGAGAGCCGATGGATGATGTGGTACACTGGGGCGTCGGCGGATGACGCCACGGCGATTGGGTTGGCGACGTCTGTGGATGGTATTGAATGGCAACGCGGTGGATCGTTCACGGAGACGTTTAGGAACGATGCGGAACAATCGATTAGTGTAGGTAAAGTGTTATGGCCCAACGACGAAGACTGGTGGACGTTTGACACGGCGGGCGTGAGCGTCGGGGACGTGCAGTTGATTTCGAGCGATTCTATCTCTGGTGGGTCGGTGTATTGGATGTTTTATCATGGTAATGATAGAGAAGTCGTGGATGGCATCGAGGGCGCGCGCACACGACCGGGTTTATGCTTGAGTCAAGATGGTCGAAATTGGGCGCGCGTCGAAGGCGACCATCACACCGGGGCGTTGTTTGACGTCGGCGAAGCCGGGGCGTGGGATGCGCGATGTATTCGCGATCCAAAGGTTTTACTCGCGGGGCCGAGTGATATTCGTCTATATTATACGTCGATTGATCCCAGCACTGGCGCGCGTTCGATTGGTTTGGCGCGCACAAAGGATGGATTCAACTACACCAAGCACGCGGGGGGCGCGGTGTTTGGACCCGGTCCCGCGGGCGCGTTCGATGATGCCGGTGTCGCTTCTCCGTGCGTCGTTCGCCTTGGACGCGAAGAGTTCATCATGTTTTATGAAGCATACTCTTCGCAAAACCCTGATGTGGCCACCATCGCGGTGGCGACGTCTAAGGACGGCGTGAAATGGACGCGCGCGTCTGAGCCCGCGCTCGCGAGCGGCGCTCCGGGCGCGTGGGATGCTGGCGGCGTCGGTAAGCCCTACGCCGTGCCCATGGCTGGCGATCGCATTCGATTATATTACGAAGGTCGTGACGCGTCTAATCCACTTCATGGTGCCGGTGTTGGTGTCGCGTTGAGCGTTGAAGGGGACCGCTTCGCCTTTACTCGTCGCGAATAAATTTTTATGTTGTTGTTGTTGTTGAAATTCCAAGTTTATCCACTCTTCACTCGCCGACGCACGCGTCATCATGCGCGCGGCGTTGACGAATACGTCATCCACGATCGCGTCCACGCGGGCGAAGCACCATCGTCGCCCATCGCGCGCGCATCGCGCGTCGTCGTCGTCGTCATCCGCGTCGTCTTCGCCCGACGCCAACCCGGTGGTCATCTGCCCAGGATTGGGCAATCAATCGTCCGACTACGACGAACTCGTGGAGATTCTTCGCGCTCGAGGTCACGCCGTGGTGGTGGCCAATGTCGCACGCATTGATTGGGCGCGCAACGCCGCGGGAGTTGTTAAGCCGTCGTATTGGCAGGGTACTTTAGAGCCGCGTCCGACGGTGGACTGGTATTTAGAGAGGTGCAAGAGCGCCGTGCGCGAGCTGCGAGAGACGTACGGTGCTCAAGGTAAGGTTTCGATGCTCGCGCACAGTGCCGGTGGATGGCTTGCGCGCGTTTACATCGATACATACGATGAGGAGGGTGATATCGGGCGGTTAGTCAGCCTCGGGTCGCCGATGAAACCAGTGCCGCGAGACGTGCCGGGGGTCATCGACCAAACGCGCGGGATTTTGACCTTCGTCGATGAAAAGTTACGCACGGTGAAAGAATTAGCGCCTATATCAGTCACATGCGTGGCTGGGACGTACTTGCGTGGGTGTGGCACTTTTGATGGTGTATCGAGCGCCCAGGCGTTCATCGTCGGTCAAGGCTACAAACAAGTATGCGGGGACGCGGACGCGGACGGCGATGGTATCACACCCGTAGAGACGGCGTTAATGGATGACGCCGAGCACATCATTTTAGAAGGCATTTATCACACTCCTCTCGGCGCTGGTGAGGACAGACCGTGGTACGGCTCCCCTGGAGTTGTCGAACGCTGGGCAAACGCGCTGTGAGCGAAGCGAATTAGGAAAGTATTTACACACAATTTGTTGTTCGTTGTTATTGACATCATTATGAAGAATAAAGAACCCGAATCGACTCAACGATATATATCTGTTGTACACGCATGACCGCCAACTCTAGCGAGACTGCGTTCAAAAATTCAAATCAAAACTAAACGAGGGAAAATAACAAGCGTCGCGTAGAGTATTACGTCGCGCGCTTCTTTTGCCCTCCCGTCGCCTGTGCGTTCCCACACCCTTGGTCCAAGACATTAGGCTCAATCACATCAAATCGTCGCTTTTGACTGTCTCTCGCATCCTGTACGCGCATCGATAACAAAACAATAGTCGTCAGCCGTCCAGCCGTCAAACGCACTCAAACAAGATCTCTCGCCGCGAAACACGCGCACACGCGCGCGATCACGACGCACGCACCGCTTGACGCCACGCATCGCCCAACACAGCGTTCGAATTCACGCGTTCTCCACCGACGAAAATCTTAAACGTCATCTCGCGCGCGCCGTGCACGACGCGGGCTCGCGTCAGCCCTCGGTCGGGCGGCGGACCGACGACCGCGCGAACGACCGCGCGTGACGAGTGCGCGTGCGCGTGCGCGTGACGAGTGCGCGTGCGCGTGCGCGGGATGTCCCTTTGTCCGCACGCCACGAACGACCGCGTCAACGCACACGCAACGCGCGTCGACGAATGACGCCGCCGACGCGAGTGTTTAAACTTACATCTCATCACGCGCGCTACATCGCCATTGCGACGCGCGCGGGCATCGCGTGGGTGTCGATCGCGCCGAACGTCACCGTCGCGAAACCTGTCGCCGTCGCGAACGACGGCGACGGGGACGACGGCGACGGCGACGGCGTCTGCGACGGGGGTGAGCCCGTTTCAGTCGTTACATTGATTCAAAAGCTGTCGCGACAGAAGACGAGCGCACGCGCTTCGCATCGCGTGGACGATCCCATATATCGCGCGCGATGGGGGTGCGTACGTTGCTCGATCGCGTGTTCCGACGGTTGAGTGATCAGGATAACGTGAGCGAGGATGCGTTGGCGGAGGTGAGGCGGGAGCGCGGCGTCGGGAAAGATGGAGGAGACGCAACCGCGGCAAAGTCGGGAGGGCGTACGCGAGGCGCGCGATCGATGCGTTCGCGTAAGGATGATAATAGTGATGGTGATGGTGATGGTGATAGTGATGGTGATGAGATGATGACGGTGAATGGGAGGAAGAGGGCGAAGACGACGCAGAGGACGACGGGGGAGGTTGACGCGGCGGTGGACGTCAACAAACACGCCGCGAAGAGCTCAAACGAAGATTTCGCGCAATTAGAGCGAGATGGAGCAAAGACGGGTGTTAACTCTACGTCGATTGTAACGACGACGGCATCAGAGGAGAACGGGTCGATGGTGGGGCTCACCGCTGGCGCCGCGGCGCGCTCGAGACGAATGCCGAAACAAAAGCTGAGTGAGATTTATATCGAGACGGATAAGATTCCGCACGATGCATTAGTTGCAGAACATACGCACGCGGTAAACGCGATAGATATTGTCGAGCAGGACATGGCGATGGAGCTCTCGCTCGACAGCGAGCACTTTAGCGATATTGAAAAGTTGTTCATGCCCGAGGGGATGGAGCAACACGCGCTCAAGTTTATCGCGATTAGAAACGCACTGCTCGTCAAGTGGCGTGCAAAACCGCGAGAATATTTATCTGCAGCACAGGCTGCGGATTGTTTCAAAAAAAAGCTCGAACCGATTTCGTATGCGGTGCACAAGTATCTGACATATTTTGGTTACATAAACTTTGGCGTGATGAAGCCGAGCGTGGAATTCGACCCCGAATTGATCGAGGGTCCAAAGATGTCAGTCTGCGTCGTCGGTGCTGGACTCGCTGGAATTGGCGCGGCTCGGCAACTCAAAGCTCTTGGACACAAAGTCGTTGTTCTCGAGGCGAGCGACCGCCCTGGGGGTCGTGTCGATACGCGTGAATTTGAAACGGCTTTTACATTTGGGGCGGATAAAAGTGACAAAGTGGGCGTCGTTGCCGATCTTGGTGGAAATATTTTGAGCGGAACTAAAGGCAACCCATTGTGCGTAGTAGCGAAACAACTTGGGATCAAGCCACACGTCATTAGTGCTGAGTGCCCACTTTACAATGAAAATGGTGACCTCGTTGACGCCGCCATCGACTCACGCGTCGAAACGAATTTCAACAAAATACTCGAAAATCTATCATACTATCGCGCGACGGTGGATGTGAAAGTAGCGAACAAAATGTCACTCGGGTTAGAGCTCGAAAAAGGTATAGCGAACGAGCTCAGAAATGTTCGAGATGTGCAATTGAAGGAGAAGGAGAGACAAACGTATGACTGGCACATGGCAAACTTGGAGTTTGCCAACGCTGCGCAATGCGACAATTTATCGCTGCGCCAGTGGGACCAAGATGATCCTTATGATTTCACCGGGGATCACGTTGTCATTCCCGGAGGCAACGCGCGATTAGTTGACGCGCTGACAAAGGATTTGAAGATTTGGTATGAGCATCGCGTGAAAGCAATCACCAGTGCGGCTTCGTTCGGAGCGACTGGTGTTATTGTGCATTGTGAAGAAGGTGTTGATATCGTTGCGGACGTTGTGCTCGTCACCGTGCCACTGGGAGTGTTGAAGAAGGAAAATATTGCATTCGTACCAGCCTTGCCTACGCGAAAATTGCAAGCTATACAAAATATCAACTTTGGAATTTTAAACAAAGTTGTCATGGTGTTTCCCAAACGCTTTTGGGATGAAAACTTGGATACTTTTGGGTTAATACAACCCAATAAGATCGATCGTGGAAAGTACTTTTTATTTTACACATCGTCGAAAGAAGGCGAAGGAAATGTATTGATTGCGTTGATTGCGGGCAACGCCGCCATCGAGGTTGAGTCTCGTGAAGAGGACGAGGTGGTCAACGAAGTCCTGGACAGTCTGAGAAAGATATTCGACAAGAAAGACGTTCAAGTGCCAACTCCTTATTCTTACCACCTCACTCGATGGGGGCAGGATCCAAACACGTATGGTTCTTACAGCAGTTGCTCCACGGATGCAACCGGGGAGGACTACGACGAGTTGGCGAAACCCATGGGAAATATCCACTTTGCGGGAGAAGCGACAATCTCTCGGTACCCGGCGACGCTTCACGGAGCATACTTATCTGGCTTACGCGAAGCTGGCTTTATAGCGCTGAAAAGTGACGCCACGAGTTCAGCCGACAAGCTCGCAGATATCACGATTGCCATGGCTCCAAAGAAATAACGACACAAACTGCGACTCAATGGGCGCGCGTCGTTGCAAGCCATTTAATTTGTACACATAAATCTATTCTGTTTAAAAGTCGTCTACTACGTGCTACTAAAATACCATACACACCCATACACACACACATCTTCTACAACACAAATGTTTTTATCGTGCCTTTGCCTTGTCGTCTCCGTTTCGCCTCGACGCCGTCGTCAAACGTTTTCAGCGTTTTACCCTTGGTGGGTCTTTCTTTGAAGTCAACGTCGCTTCCATCACTTTTTGAAGACTTCATCGACATCTTAGAATCATCACTTGGACTCGTACTACGTAACTTTCGCTTATTCGTCGTCGTGTCGACCAAATCCTTTAAAAATTCGTCGACGCCCGGGCAAGCGTGTTCGGCGTTGAACACGGAGCGAAACCTCGACATAATGTGACTCTTCACCTTAGCCGTGGCTGGCGCACGATACGCATTTTTAATCGCTCGTCTTGGATTCATCGCCATACCGCGAATCCAGTCCACAAAACTCGTCAATGTCTTGACATCCTTGTCTTTTTGGATAACCTCGGGTGGAATTTTTGGTGCCGACGGCTTTTTCACGCGCGGCGTTGGATTTTCACTCCCGGCGACGTCTACGCGTCCATCATTCGCGCAATCGACTTGCCACACATTGTAGTAATAATTCACTATATCAAACATTGTTTTACCTGGCAACGCTTTGCGCAGTGGGAACAAGTTATCGGCGTGTCTCGAGACGTGTTCGGCGAACGCGCGTTGCTCCTCCGAGGTCCAGCGCCTCGCGCCCGCCTCGACGCCAATTGTATCCAAACCGAGCGCTTCGGCAGTCACATTCGCCCGTGTGAGCGCTTCTTCAAGCCGCGCGCGCGCTTCAGCCACGCGTTCGGGCGGCACGACGGGTGTTCGACGCAAGCCTTCGCCCGCATTCCCGTCGTCCTCGTCGTCGCTCTTTGACGCTTTCTCCGTCGAGACGCTCGGCGGGGTATCCGACATTGGCACCGCAGAAATCCTTGCCGGCGCTCGCACCTCCGCCGGACCGTCGTCGTCGTCATTCGGTGACAACGACGGCGACTGCGACCTCGTACGCGGTCGCTCAATCTCCGGCGGCCACACCTTGACGCCTAATAACGCCGTCTCGCGCGCCGTGGGTTTTCCGACGACAAACGCTGACGTCGACATCGTCGCGAGCGGTACCACCGCCTGATGAGCATCACCGACGCGAATCACACCAGTTCGCGACATCGAACTCCCACTCCCAGTCCATCCGCGTCGTTCTCCTCTATCATTACTCAACGCATCGTGTGCGTACGGTGCGTGCGCCAACACCGCCGCCAACGCGTTCAATTCGTCATCCAAGCTCGTCATCGACGTCGTCGTCATCGACGTCGTCGTCATCGACGTCGTACGATTCGACCGAGACCCGGTGGTATGTGTGCACCCATCATCTCCATGCCTCATTCGATGCCCCGTGCGTCGCGCTCGTCGAGGCTGCATGCGAACTCGAGCCACCTTGACTCGAAATTTCAAAAGCCGCGCGCGATGCGCCAACGCCTCCGCCTCCGCTCGACCCTCGGCGCGGCGCGCGCTCGATGGCCCATCCCGCCGCACCTTGACCGCTGACGTACCATCATCAACGCGACCACTACTGATTATGACCACATCATCATTCGCATCTACGTCATCATCTACGTCGTCGTCGTCGTCGTCGTCGTTCGTATCCGCCGCGCCGTCTTCGCCCGAGCGGCGCGCGCGTCCAGCCTCCGTGCTCATCCTTCGAATATACCCCAGCACCTCCGCGCACACCTCACGCGCGCGTCTCACATCGTCGGCATCATCATCATCGTCGTCATCACGTCGTCGTGTGTCGCGCACCGTCGTCGTCGTCGTCGTCGTTTGGTCCACGCTCGCGGGTGACCCGCGCGACGGCGGCACAAGATGCCACCCCGACGCGTTCGAATCCCCGCGCGTCGATGGCGACGTCGTCGTCGGCGACGGCGTCGTGCGGCGACTAGGACGACGATTGGTAGGACTCGCGCCGTCGTCGATATCGTCGTCGTCCCGCATCGTCGTCGTCGTGCGCGTGAATGAATGAATGAAATGAAATGAATGACGTGCAGGTGTCGCGGACGCAGAAAACCCCTAAAATGTTGCGTGGTTTTAGGTTTTAGGGTCTAGCCTCGGTCGGGTGTGGATAGACCGCCGCGGCGTCGAGCAACAACGCTCTCATTTCGTTCTCAACGTCGTCGACGCGCTCGTACGCCTCTCTTACGTCGGTCCATCGACGACGACACAGTGCGACGACGATATCGACGACGATGACGACGACGATGACGACGGTGATGCCGATGACGATGCATGCGAAGGGTGCGGTGGCCGCTGGTCG
>JACLAB010013143.1_pt1 | contig 46357 bp, 26 predicted proteins | sample 8027921 | NCBI WGS metagenome assembly JACLAB01 (sample SAMN15725117, study PRJNA655200) | protist metagenome | isolation source: fluorescence activated cell sorting (FACS) single amplified genomes of... | place: USA: West Boothbay Harbor, Gulf of Maine | collected 2000-07-19 | reverse complement strand
GAGCAGAAGCTGACATCCGCGCTTGGATGCGAACGATTTCGAGCTCCAGTAAAAGTGCTAAGGCTTCCGCGCCATCAGCTTTGCTTTGTACGAATTCTGACATCGCCCTTTCGTAGTCAGCCTCGGTGAGGGCGTTTTCATCCGCGCTTGCGTCCGATTCACCGTCGCAGAGTAAAGACGAACTTTGACTTGAATTCGGCCGCGGCGGTTTCTTGTACGGCGAGCTATCAGTCGATGCCGGGCCGCTCGCTGCGGAATCGACGCGTTCACTACTATTCACTCCGGTGCTAATAAGTTCTACCTGACCAACTGTAAGAAACGCGTCCTTCAACGCGTCGAGTCCGAGATCATTACACAATCGCAAGGAAACCTTAGTGCACGTGTCTTTGGACAAGTGCAAGTCTTGCGTGCCGCGATTAAATCCCCACGGTCCGCATTCCAAGCCTAACGAAGGCGATTGAAGAGGAAGCATGATAGGAGTCACCGCGGAGACTCTCGGAAGCTCGAGCGACACGCTCGCTGTCGATCCAGAACCGTAGCTCAATTTGATCTCAACGCGTGATGGTGCGAGGTATTCAGACACCGATCCAGGCGTTGTGATTAATAAATACTCAGGAGCGCTGTCGATGCGATCATTGATGTCCAAAGTCAACGACAGTTCGTGCGTGCCCTTGGAGGTGATCCAAAGCGGCGCTGAAATCGCCTTTGCCGCCCCGCGCGAGGACAACAAGCATGCAGAGAGTTCACCCGACAACGCCGGCACGATACATTGCGAAGAATTCGCGACGCGCGAATGCATTGTTCTCGACAGCGCAAATCCTGGATCGTCCAAAATCGAAGGAAAGTACTTGCGTTTGTTCAACCCAAGAAACATTTCCAACTGTTGCTGTTTGTTACCATCGGAAACCATGTTGAAAAATCTGCGCTGAATGCCAATAGTGGCGTTGCTCATCGTACTACTCGCTGAGGTTTGCGTTGATTTGAATCGAACAGCGGCTGCTGTGTTGGGATCAGCATCGAGTAAATGAATTGTGGCTGTGTGCGAAGCGCGCGTTGACGTGTACATTTGCGCGTGGAAATCACCATTTGCCAAAAATATTTCCACCATAGCCGTCAAACATTGAGGGAGCATGGACTGCCGGAAGTCGTCAACTGAACTCCCTAACCACTTGAATGAGTCTGTATCTTGAGCGCTCGCCGCTTTCTCGGGACTCTTCATCAAATCGTCGAGCCATTCTACGCCACCCGATGCGCTTAAACGCGCTTCGCCAGAGTTCAATCGCGTCAGTAACTTTGACTTGCCTGGACTCCCTTCGACGAGCAAAGGCGAATCGGTCACTACGTCTTCTTTCGGAGGTTCCATACCCACTGGTTGCGCCGGTAGTGTCCAACTGGTCGTTCGCGTGTTATGGTCGATGTAAAATGTTCTACCAGTTGTCGCATCCGTTCGCGACTCCCAACCTGGAGGGAGAAAGTTGCCGCTTGACGTTCGTTTCGGCACTGTAGATGGCCCGGTCGAATTTGGTCGACCCACTTCAAGCGCAGCCCTGGCGAGATCAGCGTTGAAGACTTCTAGTCCTATCGCCGCGCACTGTTCCGTTAACACTTGCGCGGCGACAAAAAATCCAGCTAAATTTGTTCTGTCCAAAGAATCCGCGCAATTATATCGTAGCAATCCACGCTGCCATTCCGTCACGCTCTTGTCCACCTCGCTATCGTCGGCGTGTTTGCTAGTCGAACCAGTGGAAATCGAGCAGTCAACCAGCTGGCGCCGAAGCGCCACCCACAAGCCTTCTACAGTTTTTGCCTCGCCGAGCGCCTTGCAGTTTGAGTGCCAATCAAAGTTCAACACTGAAATATCAGATAACCCGTTGCGTTGACGAACGCCTCGAATGGCTTCGTGAAAGTGCTCAGAAAGCAACAACTCGGGTTTTCCTGGTGCGCAGCGCAATAGATTCACACACGTCACTGGAAATGATTGTCGATCCGCGGAACTCACGCCTGGTCTCGCGCGATAGGCGTTGAGCAAACGCGAAAAGTACGTGCTTGTGCCACGGTATGGATTGTCTTTGGAAACCTGTATCTCCGCTTCGCCATACGCTTGTTTGATTTCCTGTGCCCAGCTAATTGGTACGCTCCCTCGTCGCCACACGTACGAAGACCAACTCCACACTTTGCCATCGACGCGGCTCGCGCTGTCGGAAGACATCCGCTCCGCATCACTCGACTCGCTTCCATCGCCTACTTCACACCACACCAGCTGTTCCATTTCAACCTCATTTCCCGGTGCACCAATTTCATTCAACCCACGCGCGAGATATCTCGTCCCAGGGTGCAAACTCGAGCGCTTGCCGAAAATGCACAGATGAAACGTCTTGTCGTTGGCATCGCGTAGTTCGCGCTGCTCCACCAAACCTTGAATCAACGTCGGGCAAATCCCCGCGATATTCGTCGCTCTGAGTGGCGCCGCGAGCGCAGCATTCCAGACCCATTCTCGATCGGGGCTATTTAAGCCACTCTTCGCGTTGCCGTACGGAAATGGTCTCGACACGTCAAACGTTTCGCAATAAAAGTGCGTCCCGTCAACCGAAAACTCAAACAACGATTGTGCGTTCGCACGCTCCTCTCGACTCAGCGCCGCGCACACGTTGCGCAGAGGTATCTTTACCCACATGCTCTCGCGCACCTGTAACACCTCGTCTCCGGTCGGAAGCGTCGCCGCGACGTGTACTTTTTTCGCCACCAACATGCACGCGACGTCGCCCAGCGTCGCGTATCCCAAAGCCGCCGCACCCCGCACCACCTCTCGCGCGTACCCTCTCGCGCGCAGAGCATCACACGCATCGTCGACGCTCCCAAAAACATCCACACCCGAGACACTGCCGACGAGTAAGCGTCCAGTAGCGCCGCACACGCGAACCACGCGCGCCTCGTTCGAGACGCTCGAGCGCGAGATCACGACGAAATCACCCCCCACCTCGCTCTCCAGCACCACGCACTCGCCGCGACGCGGCGCAGACGACGACGCAGACATCCCCGACGCATCCGTCACGCGCAGTGGCGGCGACGCCCCGTCGCGATCCATCTCGCACGCGGCGTTGGATTAATCAAAGATTCAAGTGGCAACGCCTGAACGCCGCCGAGCGCAGTGCCGCCGAGCGCCGCCGAGCGCGCGCCGTCGCTCTCGCGCACGTCGCTCTCGCGCACGTCGAACGCTCTCTCGTCGATCGCCGCGCGCGTGCGAGCTCGTGCACGTCGTCGTGTGACGCGCAGTCTGGTTTAAAATTCTTCTCGAGCTGTCGGTCACACCACACACCTCGTCGCCGTCGTCGTCTCCGTCGCCGCATCGATGACGCGCGACAGCGACGGGGCGGATTGGAGCGATCCCACGGCGTCGCCGTCGACGTCGCAAGACCGCGGCGAGCGCGACTTTGCGCCGCAGTCGAGCAGTTCGCAGCCGATGGCGTTGGGCGCTCGAGCGCCGCGCGTGAGCATCGGTGGCGATACGCGCGCCGCCATGGCGCGCATAGACGCCCTCGCGCTCGATGATGAAACGTTCGCAGCGAGAATGCGCGGTGAATTTAGCGTCAGGTGCGTTCGCGCGCGCGTGCAGGGAGAAGATGAGGATGAAGATGGCGCGCGGACGCTTCGGTGCGCGGCGTCTCTGGGTGGACGTTCCACCGCGGACGGTGAGCACGCGTTGGGATTTAAGGGTAAACATGTCGTATGGACGGTCGGTGGGGGCGTTCGAGCGCGATTTACGTGTCAAGACGATGTGAAAGATGTGTGTTGGTGTCGTTTTCAAGGCGAGGAGCCGACGCCGAGGCCAACCGACGAAGAAGAGGATGGGGATAAAAGTGGTGCTGGGTGGTTTCTATGCGTGCTACATCGCGATTCGTGGACGTTATATGGGCTATCGGGCGAATTTCACACGATGCCGCTCGGGTTCGAAGCGGTATCGTTCGCGGCGACGAAGATGGGATTGTTGTTTACGGCGAAGGATGGTTCGACGTCGCTTGCTGCGCATACGTTGGACGCGCCGACTGCGATCGATGGGTTCGTGCATGCTGACTACATGTCAGCGTTTGTGGTGTGGAGTGATGCTATGCGTGACGACGTGCTCGTGTACGTGCCCGCGCGAGGGGTGTATGAGTTGTGGATGTTATCTCGCGAGCCCGCGGCGCGGGATACGGAATTTAGTGACGCCGTGCCGGAATTCAAAACATGCGCGCGATTGTGCTGGAGCGAACGCGCACCGACGTTTGCGATCGATTCGCCGACAGATGCGATGCGTTATAGTCTCGTGCACGATGAAGCTGGTAGAGAAATGATTCTCATGTCGAGTGACGTACGCGAGTACGGGCGCGTTCTCGGCTTTTACGTGAGCGAGTCGCCCAACGGCGAGCGATGCACAGCAGAAATTATAGGTCATTCAGCGCTCGGCGTCAGTGCGACGCGTGCTATTGATGGTTTACTGGACACAATTTACATCGATCATCAGGGATTCATCGTTTTGTGCGTGGGTCTGAGCGTAATTTGCAAGATTGGCCTCGAAAACGTCTCTGGACGACGAAGCCTTGGCGCGCACAGGCTTTCACAATGCGTCAACTCTGATGTCACTGTACGTACGCGAGAGAACGAGGTGCTGCGCGTGCGCATGCCTGGAGTACTCGCATCACCCGTGGCACGAGCTCTGTTACGCGTTTTGCAAGATGCATGCTCGCCAGAAGATTACTACGAAGTCAAGCGCCGATTGTACATGGATGAACGCGTAGGCGCCGCGGCGCCTGAAGATGAATGGTCACATTTCGTTCGAGTGTTAAAATACTGGTGCGGGTTTAGCACGACGACGATAGATTCAGGCGACACGAGTGATTGGGAGTACGCACAACGCGTGTTGAGCGACGGCAGCGCGTGCATTCGCGTTCGCACGGCGCACGAAAATGAGAGCAACCGCGTGGCGACACGCGTAAACGTTGATGTTCTTCGCTCTCAAACAATTCTCGTCGCCGTGCATGCGTTGTATGAAGCGTGTAAAATGGATGTTTTGCATCGCACGATGTTGAAACAGCTACGAGATTTAGCGCTGTCGTTAGCACACGCGATTGGTGACGCGGGCTACGTTGACTTCTACTCGCGAGATTCAGGAGCAAGTATTTCTCCGCTCACATCAAGCCATTATACGACAAACATTCCAGATATCATGCGTGCGTGTGAGGGGCTATTTGCGGGAAGATCCGATTTCGACTCGTTAGTTCCGCCACTCATCCTCGCCGGTCTTGAAGCGAATTCTTCAATCGATGCGAGTACATTTGGTGGCGCCATTCTAGTGCACGCGCGCCGCGTCGTGCGCATGTGTCACATTTGTTCGCTGAGCAACGCCACGTTGGCGCAGTCGGGAGGTATGCTTGCAGTGTGCATGGGAGAGATGAGATTCAAAGTTGAAGATTTAGAGCGCCTGCCTTTGGGATTGGCGATTCCTTTTCATGGAACACTGCAATATAACCGCCACACACCGGCGAATGGTTTACCGGCGGAGGCGTACGAGCTCATCGGCCGTCGTGACTTAGCGTTGATTCATAGCGAACGCGGCTTATCGGTGCTTCGTCGCGGTGAAGAAAATGAGGTACAAACCACGACCAGGCTATTAGATGACGCAGAACAAACGTGTGACGGTTTAGAGCACCTTGAGGGCTTTGTTGGGCCGTTGCGATTTCCACGCGATTACCGCATTCGCGAGCTTCGCGAGTTGCTCGCTACTGCTTCGCCAGTACCGATTAATCTGGAAGACACCGATGGCGACGCCGGTGATTCCGAGCAAGGCTCTCAACAACAGTCGAAGTTATGGCTCATGGCTGCCCGAACATCGGCGATGCCTGTCGGTCGAGGAGCGGCGACACTGAGCACGCTCTTGGTGAAGCCGACAGAGGTGTTAGGCGTACCCGAACTCTGCCTCGCTGGTTGCCTGCCGACGCAGCAGTTTGCCGTTGTAAATTTAGATCTCACGGCGACGAATGCACCAGCAGGGTTTGTGAATTGGCCAGATTTTCACAACGGCGCCGCGGCTGGGTTAGCGCTACGTTCAGACGCAAAGAGCGGTAAACTCACACGCGCTTGGATTGTTTTCAACCGTCCAAAAGTGCCCACGTTCTCCCACGCCGGAGTTCTCATGGCACTCGGGTTAAACGGGCATTTGTCTAGTTTGACGGCGACGGATCTTTACAGGTATTTATCGCAAGAACACGAGGCCACAACGGTAGGGACACTGCTTGGCGTCGCCGCGTCCAAACTAGGCACCGCGGACCCGGCGACGAGTCGAATGTGCTTTTTACATTTACCGACACGGCATCCGATGTCGTTCCCGGAGATCGAGCTCCCGCCCCTCGTGCAATCAGCTGCACTTCTTGCAGTTGGTTTGCTGTATCAGGGCACGGCTCAGCGTCTGATTGTAGAAACGCTCTTGAGCGAGCTCGGCAAATCGCCCGAAGGAGACGTCGTGAGCGGTCGAGAGTGTTACGCGTTATCTGCCGGTATAGCTCTCGGGCTTGCTACTCTTGGCCGTGGACACGATTCCATGGGACTTTCGGATCTGCATGTGGCGGAACGCCTGCGCCATTTCATCGCCGGCGGTGTCGCTCGAAAGATTCCACCGCCAGGCGGCGTTCCGCCATCGAATCGCAAATCCACGAGCGGCGCCGCTGAGTGGCACGATGGCATCGAAGACATGACTGAGTCGTCCATCGCGTCTGTCGATGGATACATTTTGGAAGGTTCGATGGTAAACGTCGACTTATCTGCGCCTGGTGCGATGATGGCGTTGGCTATGATGTACATGAAATCCAACGACGAGACGGTGGCGTCGTACCTCGATATTCCATCAACGCACTATGCCTTGGACAACGCTCGTCCGGATTACGTACTGTTACGTGTCGTGACTCGGAGTGTGATCATGTGGGATAGCATCGAGTCGGACACGCAGTGGATCGAAGGTCTGTTACCGCCGCTGTTACGAGGCGCCATGGACGCCAAGACACCAGAAGAACGCGAAGCGCAGGACGACGCATCATGGCTCGGCGAAGCCGACGTCGAAGCCATCGCGCAAACGTACGTCAACGTCATTGCTGGCGGTTGTATGTCTATAGGCTTACGATTCGCCGGCTCTGGTAACGTTGATGCGGCGAAGACGTTGCGTCATTACGCATTCAAGTTTCTGGATTGGAAGAAAAAAGCGGGCCAAGGCGATCAAGTCTTGGTTAGCAAAGCCGCGTTAGAGATTTGCATCGGCGTCATCGCCATGTCCTTGGCGTGCGTCATGGCAGGCACGGGTGACTTACCCACGCTTCGCTTGCTCAGGCACCTTCGATCGAGATTGGATACGAGCTCGAGCGCGAATTCAACCGGATTGACGTATGGCGCGCACATGGCTGTCGGACTCGCGAATGGATTTTTATTCCTCGGTGGCGGATCTCAAACGTTCTCCACTGATAACGCATCCATCGCGGCGCTGATGATTGCAATGTTTCCTCGCTTCCCGTCGACGACGTCCGATAATCGATGGCATTGTCAAGCGTACCGTCATTTGTACGTACTCGCCGCGCGGCCACGGTTGTTACAGACGGTGGACGCGACGACGCTCGACGCCGTATCCACGCCGCTCGAGATGACGTGCACGGTCAAGGGTAAAGAAATCACCACACAGCTCATCACACCGTGCTTGTTACCCGACCCGTCGTCGTTGGTGCGCATTCGCTTGATTTCACCACGGTATTGGCCGCTGACGCTTGATTTCTCCGACGGGCGCGACGACGCCAAGAAGAAATTGTACGCGTTACGACGTGTGCCCATTCAGCGACACACCGGCGCGCTATCGTATGAAGTTGATCGTACCGGCGCAAAAGCTCAACTCGCCACGGCGTTGCACGCCGCAGGCGCAAAAGCAGCACTGAAACCATCAACCTCGGTATTCTTTGAGCAAAACACCGCGCCGGTGGCCAACGCCACGGCGGCGCAAGCGGGCAAAGACGCCGTCGACGTCTTCACGAGCGACGTCACTTTGCTCGCATTCTCGCACGCCATGTGTGATGGTTCGAGTGATCGCGCGGGGTTTACCGCTGCAGCGTTACGCGAGTGCATGGAACGTGAAGTTCCAGAGGCGCTACGCGCGTACGTGGATTTGTACGCCTCGTGCGAAGCGCTCACGCACGCGTCTTCCACGCCCCACGAAGAATTCGCCGCTCAAGCCTCGCTCGCCGTGAGTGATTTGCGCCTGCTCGACGCGTTTAATGCTCTTATCACTCGCAAGTCGGCGATTACCAAGGAGCAAAGCACAAATGTATCCCCCATGCCCGAGTTGCTTTCGGCGAGTTTCCGACGGAGCGTTTTATTATCGCTCGAAGGCGCGTACGGCGACAGCGCGCTCGCTCGGTACTTGCGCGGGCAAGGATACGACGCCAGCGCTGATGAGCGAGGAGCGTTTGGGTGCTACATTCGCTTGCTCGACATGCCAAACCCGAAAGTCTTACGACACGCCATGGAAAGCGGCGGCGCGGGCGCGACGACATCCGCGGCGGCGGTCAGAGCGCGGCTTCCGCATTTAGCCCCAAGCGCGGTGTTACGCATCATAGAAGCGTGTTTGGAAGAAGAATTATAGCGTAGCCTACATCTTAATAGAATAATTACAACATGCATTAGCGTCTCATTCGACGGGTTCGGCGTCTGTGGATTCATCTGAAGTCGTCGGCGGCGGCGGAGGCGGCGCTCGAGCCACGACGCCCGCCGACTGAAAGACAACCTTTTTAAATGGTTTGGAAAACGCCTGCTCCGCCACCGTCGCGCGCTTATCGCCGATAGATTTCGCCACTTGAAAAAACGGCGAGCTCGAATTATCCTTCACCGTCGGCAGCTTTGAAATCGCCTCCAACACATCCCAACCGTCGACGACGCGGCCGACGACGACATTCGTCGCGTCGAGCTCTGGCGCCGGTCGCAACGTAATCGCAAACGCCGTGCCATTCGGCGGTGGCGGCGGCGCGTCATACACCGTCTCAAACTTTCCACGCACGCTCACTAAACGCGCTTTCGCCTCGGGTTCGGGCTCGCTCGGATCGCGTTGGACGAACACGCTCACCAATCCGGGAACGTCGTGCGGACGACGTCCCAAATCCTTCACCAACCGCTCCGCGCTCGGGCCTCCAATGATATCCACCGCTGCTTGCGTCCCCGGCGTCACGAACGCATTCACCCCGCCGTTACGCAAATAAATCTCACCACCATCGTCTTCGCTCACTTCAATAGACTCAATCGTCGTCCGGCGATAACTTAAACCGTCGACGCCTCGACAGAGCTGGGCGAAACGCGCGCCAGCGAGCGTGGAGTCATCCACCGCGATAATCACCCGTCCGAGCACTTCAGCGTCGACGGCAATGTCAAAATAACATTCCACGGGCGACGCCCCGTCGGCGTTCGCCGCGCTCGGGGCGCGAGTGGCGACGACGGCGGCGGTGATGGCCACGAGAGACGCGCGACGAGAGAGCTGCGCTGGCCCATCGTCGTCGTCGAGCTCACGTCGCGCACGCGCGTGCGAGGCGACGACGCGCGGCGCACGGCGCGCGAGACGACGCGCGGTGCGTGCGGTGACGCGTTCCGAGGCGACTGCCGACGCGTTGGCGAGCGTGAACGACGACATGGAGCACGACGAGAGGCGAGGTGTGTGGTGAAAGATATTTCGCGAATGGATAACCGTCGTCGGGACAAATTACAAAATGCGTATCGAGCGTGCGCGCGTGATTAAGGATCGGATTCGGATTCGGACGCGTCGGATGCTTGGCCGTCGTCGGCGTCGTCGTCATCGGGGTCATCGGCGCGTTCATCAGCGCCTTCGACGTCGTCGAGCTCGTCGAACATTGTTCCAAAGTTGATGCTCGATTGACCACCCGCGGCGTACTTGACTCCACCTCGCTGCGCGCGCCGCGGCGGTAAACGCTGGTCAAAGATGTCAACACCGCGAATAGCGTTGATGGACGCCTGACGATGCGACGATAACGCCATGCGAGGCGGAAGAGATTGATCGAACACGTCGGTGCCAGAAATTTCCGCGAGCTTGGCCGCCGTGGCTTGCGTCACCTGTCGCAACCGAGGCTGGCCCACGTTCGCCACCGCCGCCGATGTCGGTGCGGCGGCGGTTCCAGCACTATAAGCATCGTCGCCGAAAATATTCGACGACATCGCGCGCTGACGCGCCTGCGCCGTCACAGAACTCGCCCGCGCCGGCGCCGAGCCGTTGGCGCCCCCGAACGCCACGCTCGAACCCCCGCCCGGCTCCCTCAACACCCTCGACGACGCGCGATCCGTCAAAAAGTTCCCCACATTCTGACCAGCGTCCCGTGTGTAGTTATTCTCCATCACCTTGACCCCCGACGTACCCTTTTCCGGCACTCGGATGTCCACCTCGCCGCTCGCCAGCGCGTCGCACACGCGTTCGATCAACGTATCCCTCGAACCAGCGGGCGTCAGCCCGTGCGCTCGGCATAACTGTCGCAAATCTGCAATCATCATCGCTTTAATATCTTGCGTACTCGCTCGTTTCATCCCATCTCCCCCGCTCGTCGTCGACGACGTCGTCGACACGTTCGCCGGAGCGCGGTAGCCCGGCGCGTCGTCAAAGATCCCGCTCCCCGCGTGCTCACGCGCCTTGCCCTCGCTCGATGGTTTCACGTGCACCTGCCGCGCGTTCGCGCTCATCACGCCATCGTCCCCGAACGATATCGACGACGCCCCGCCCGGAGGCGCGTGCGTGCGCGTCGTGCGACGATCGGTCAGCACATTATTGCAGTTCTGATCCATGCCATTCGCGAACGCGTTGCTCGACGTCATCGCGTCCTGTGCGTGTGCGTGTGCCCGAGTGGAGTGCTTCTCGCGCGTCGGTGTGCGAACGCGGCGCCGAACGTCGTCCGCCGGGCGTCGTCGCGGCGTGGTGTGACGAGGATTGAATGGATTAATCCAATCCTCACATCATCGCGCGCGCCTTTGCGCGTCGCCGCGGCCGACGCTCGAGGTGCGCGCGCGATGCCGTCGTCCTCGACGTCGTCGTCGTCAATGTCGTCGTCGTGCGATGACGGCGACGCGGTGATGACGGTGTACGTCGGGGACACGAAGGACGATGCGCCGCATGGACGCGGCCGAGCGACGTACGACGATGGGTCGACGTACGACGGCGAGTTCGCGCGCGGGCTCAGGCACGGACGCGGGACGTTGACGATGTGCGCGTCGTCGTCGTCTGAGGAGGACGACGAGGCGAGCGAGGAGGGGGAGGCGAGCGAGGAGGAGGAAATGAATCGGCGCCGCGCGCGACGGTTCAGCGGCGCGTACGCGGGCGAGTGGCGCGAGAACCACCCACACGGCGCGATGGAGCAGATATCGCGCGATGGGTGCATACTTCGTGGGACGTTTGAGCGCGGCGTGCTGATGTCGGAGGTGGAGATGACGTATGAGGATGGGAAACGGAGGCGTTTCGTCGGGGCGTTGGATGAAGAGTCTGGAGCGTTTCACGGCGTCGGGTGTTTGTATTCAATCGATGGCGAGTGTTTGACGGCAGAATTTTGCGATGGAGAAGTCGTGGGAGGTACGATTGCGATGTGGCAGCCGAGCACGGGAGCGTTGGATGGAGTGATTGGACTGACGCGGGACGGCGCGCGGAGGCGCGGGCCGACGACGCGTTCAACCGACGAGGCGAGTCGAGGCGCATCCATCATCGATATGACGGAAGTCATTGGCGTGCGTTTGAATGCAGAGCAGGCGAATGACGCGCGGTCGTATGTGCGGTCGTTGCATGAGCGCGCGCGCGATGGTGCGCGACTTGCCATCGTCGCGTCGACGTCGACACTGACGTCCCCAGACGTGACGGCGGGGCTCGCCGAGCGTCGCGACGTCTTCCAACGCGACCGCGGCGTCACGTACGACGCTGAAGGCGCTGGCGGCGTGTACGCTACACGTGGTATTGAGAGCGGCTCGCTCATCGCGTACTATGGTGGAAGAATTATTAACATTAGAGGCGAGACGTTGAGCGACGAAGAAGCCGAACGCTTGAGCGCGTCGGCGACGATGCTTCGGGACATCGACGCTAACGCCGACGCCGAACTCGTCGCCGCACACGACGAACGCGCGCCGTACGTCGCATCACACAGCATACGCATGATTACGCACGACACCGCGCGCAATCATCGATATCCATGGCTGGCGAATTTCGTCCGCGTCGACGCCAAACACGAAACAAATTGTGAACGGGCGTTCGTTCGCGCGCACCCGATCTTTGGCGACACAATGTGCCTCCGTGCGTCGCGACGCATCGCCAAGGGCGAGGAATGCACGGTGGCGCCAGATTACCACGCTGGGTGGTGCCTTGATCCGCACAGTGAGGCTGGGTATTATGAAAGCATGCGATGCTGCCCGTCCCGAGTGGCGTACGAGCGGGACGCCGACGAGAGCAACCTAGGTCGCGTTCGCGTCAAGGCGCATAAACACTGGCGTGCGTTGTATTTAGATAACGTCGAGCAAGGGCTGTCGTACGTTGACGCGCGCACGAATGCAATCGTGCCGCACGTATTAGGATTTCAGTATATACGCGCGATGGCGCGCGCGACGCGAGAGTGCGTGACGTCGAGACGTTGGCGAGGCGCGACGACCCGCGTCGTCGCCGTGGGATTAGGCACGGGCGCGTTACCGCTCTACGTGAAACGTTGTATAAAAGTGCCGCGATCGACGCGCATGGATGTCGTCGTCGTCGAACGGAGTCGAGCGGTGATTGACGCGTGTCGAGCGCTTCGAGTGCCGATGCGCGTCGCTCGGCTCGGCGAACAATCGAAGCGACACACATCAGTCATGGATGTCGTATGCGCCGACATTGTGGATTACTTTTCGACACCGAGATCACCGAGAGTGTCGTCGCCGCACGTGATTCTTTTGGATGCGTACGACGGACAGGGACGCATACCAGAACACGTTCGCGACGAGCGTTTCATGCACTCGATGGCGACGAACCTCCATCGCGACGGGGTCGTGATTTGTAATTGCTGGGACGGACCACCCGGTTCAACGGCAGCGAACGAACTCGAGGTTTTTAAGCAGCGATTAGTGCGACACGTAGGTCCCGTTCGTGTGGCTCGCGTAGAACAGCAAGAGCACAACGTAGTTCTCATAGCGCGTCGTCAACGCGAAGGTTAGGTAGCAGAGAAAATAAGACGTGCTTACAAGCAACTCGCAAACGGTGCGCCGCGCGCAGTGGCTACCAAGCTTCGTACGCCGGCGCGCATACATATAGTTTTACAAATCATTTATCACGCCCGCAGTCATCGTGCACTCTCCGCGAACGTACTCTGTGTCGGCGAGCAACTCGATATCGCCCCCGTAGCCGTAGTTTTGGCCCGGGCCGTCGCGGTCGGGGTTTCCACAGACGACTTCAATCGTATCTGGAATGACTTCTGCCGAATTGTATGGCATGTATACTATAGTATATGGCTTAGCTGCCTCCAAATAGACGAAGCACGACGGTTTGTTGTTGTATGTAAGGGCGTCCCACCACGGAGGAAACTCGCCAAAGTTTTCATTGCCAATCTGAGCGTAATCGTTGCCATACCTTAAATTAGGTAGCCCGGGCTTGCTCGGTTGGAACGTGTCACTTTCATAAACCAGTAGCACGTCATTGTCTCGATCTGAATTGGCATACACGCCGACGTGGTAAAACCCGTCCGTGTCGACAGAAATGGCATACGCTACATAGTACCAAAGGCGCGAACCGGCGCGAACTTCTTCGTCTGGATCGCCTTCTTCTCTGCCTATTCCGCGATAAGAAGAATCACCTCCTTGATTCCATATGGCTGATCCAAATGTGCCCTCGTTGCCATCGATGCCAACTGATCCTGTCGAGCCTTGAATATTCCACAGAAGCCGTAAGCATCTCCCGGTCGTGAGTATAGCTTCGCTCGAGCACGCCGTCGCTTGCGAAACGTAATACCCATCGTCGCACGAAAACACGCACGAACTTCCTGTATCGAGGGTGTCGTCACAACCGCCTAAACTGCCGTCAGCGGGCGCTGTTAACGCGCAATTGGGTGCCCTGTAGCAATTATCGCCCGAGTAGCCGGTGTAATCTCTTGTGTTGCCGCTATAATCAATGCAGGCGGCGCACTCGTCGCACGCTTTGCACTCTGGAGCATTCAACACCCCACCCTCCGAGCACGTGAGTGGTTCGTTCATGACACTATCATCGCAGTAAAAGTTGCACACGGCGCCGACGGGGAGGTAGGATGAGGTGAGACAGTTTACTACGTTCGCACTTGACGTAGTGATTTTGCTCGCCATATCGCTGTTTGCCGAACGCCACGCGGCGAGGTCGCACGGCGCAGTTACGCAATTTGCCCCAGTGTAACCATCGACACATGGCTCACACGGTGGATCGCTTAGCACACTCTCTGTGCCGTCGAACGTACACGTCATTTGGTCACTTTGCACTGTGTCAGCGGCGCAGTCAAAGTCACATGTGGTGCCCGCGGGAAGTAAGCCGTCGGCATCCGCCGCGCACGCGCCAGTCAAAGTTTTGGTCGTCGACGACGTCAAGCACGGAGGTATCGCACAATTCACCCCAGTGTGGGCGGTATAATCCATAGCTATCGCTTGGTCTGGTCCGATGCACGCCGTACAGTCGTCGCACGTCTTCGGACACGGGAACTCAACTGCGTTCAAGGAGGTGCTCAAACCGTCGCTCGACGTCGTGCACTTGAGCGGCTCGGTTTGCACTTTACCATCGCCGCAATCGATATCGCACGACTCCCCGCCGCCCATCGTTGTTCGACCGCTGCAGGTACCCGATAAATCATACGCCGACACATCGCACGGCGGAACGTCGCAATTCGTCCCGGTGTAGTCGCCCTTACACACGCACTGCCAAACGTTGTGCCCGGCGGACGCGTCAAACACATAAATCAAATTCCGCGCACCGTCCACATGGTTACACGTCGGCGGCGTAAACCGCCTCATCGCAATATCCAACTCGAGCTGGTCCAAACCGTCCAACAACGCCGCCTTTCCCTCCAAGCACGTCGTCACGTTGTTCGCGAGCGCGCCATCCGCGGCGCTCAACGCCTCCCGCAACGTCGCCAGCGTACTCTCCATCGCATACAAACGCGCCGACACCGAGTCATACGTATCCTCATACTCAGCATACGCATCGCCTTCGATCACGATCGCATCCGCGCGTATGCTCGTGCCTCCGTTCGCGCGAATCGTCATCGCGCCCCCGTCGCGATTCTCAACCTCCACGACATTCACGTCTCGCTCCTTCACCAACGGCCACGTCGCCGCGTGCGCGCCGCGCGCCCGCGACGCCGCCACGCACGCGACGCACGCGAACACCGCGAGCGCCTTCAACGACGACGACGACGACGACGACGGCGGCGGCGTGCGTTGTACACTCGAACCCATGGCCGCGGCCCGTGTCGCGCCGTTGATCGTTCGATCGATGTCGCCTGCGCGCCGGTCGCCCGTGCCGGTCGCGTGCGACGGTGCGTGCGACGGTGCGTGCGTGCGTGCGTGCGACGGTGCGTGCGTGCGATCGGGCGATCGGGGCGCGCGAGCGGGGCGTGGAATGCGGCGCGCGCGACGAGGACACCAAACGGTCGGTCGCGCCACATCACGACGACGCTGGCGTCACACCGGTGTTCCGCGGAACTTGTAAAAAAAAGTCGCAGACCTCGTCGTGCTCGGTGCGGGAGCACGAGACGGTGTGGTGTACCGGTACCGGTACGTATAAAGAGTAGTGAGGGCGATGAATTCGAGTGAAGAAGAAGAAGAAGACGACATCGAGCGAGGCCTGAATAGGTTGTCCGAAGACGCGTCACCCGTGGTGCGCCATCGCGCGGTGTTGGGTGGGTTGGGTTTGGTTGACGCGTTTCGTGAGTAGAGGCGATGCCCCGTTGACGCGCCTTCTCGCTCGCTTTCATTACAATACATGAGTATTCTGAACGGAGAAGGATGCTATCTTTATTTATGATAGTCGATGCACGAGTATCGTTTATTTGCGTTGACGTACCGATGGAATGGTCGTCGTCGGGTCGCGTCCGACGTAAAGCTGGCGCGCCGGATGTAGTCTTGACATTGTTTGGCTTTTCAAAGACACACGGGGAGGAACCGCCAGCCAATCTGAGAGAACGGTTGTTTAAATAGACGAAGCCGGAGCGGTATCATCGCCCATTAACATCTTTTTAAGTTCGAGCGCGTTATGCTCGTCTTCTTTGCACGCCTCTATCCCGGCGCTCGCCGCAACCATGCCGGTGAAGATGTCGTTGAACATGACGATGGCGTTCGACGATTTCGCGAGCATGGCGATAAGGATGGAGAAGATCAGACGCGCGGTTGCAGATCCGAACATGGATGGATCGATCTCACCGATCAGGGCCACGATACCGATTTCTTTTAAATATTTATCCGTGAGTAACGCCGTGATGAGGAGACCGAGGGCCGCCACACTCAACAACGCGAGCACGGCGGAAATGCTCTTTGAGGGTTTTCTCGCCAGCCTGTAATCTTCGTGCGTCATGTACGACTGCGTGTGCACGGTCGCATTGTGCGTGAAAGAAATGATCTTCATCAAAAGTAAGCACATCAACGCGGCCGTCACGTATGGACCGGAGAAAATCTGACACACGGCGCAAAACACCGCGACGGCCCAAGGCATGTAGACCATCGGCATGATGCGCGTGATCCAACCGATCCAAACCGCAGAAGGAAACATCTCTTTCGCCGAAACTGCGGCTTTCTCGATAGAAAGAGGCAAAGTCAAAGCGGTTATTCCGAGCGGCAACATCGTAGTCACCATGGTTTTCAGACGGAATTCAATTTGCGAGGCGACTTCGGCGATTTGTCGACCGGCGTCCCGGCTTTCGTCGTAAAAGTATTGAAGAGTATCGACAAGATTCGACGCTTCGTTTGGCATCAGAATGTTGAAAAATTTCACAATACCGTCAAAGTCGGCGTCGTCGACAGTCTTGATGAGCGTATCGTCGTACAGTTGAGTCGCGCTGATTTTCGCCATGTACGCGAGAGGCAGCGTGCCGAGCACGCACGCCATGATGAACGGCGTGAGCCAAGCGTACACCACCATCTTCCGAGATAAGCGTAAATTTGTCCAATTTAGCGCCGCGATGATAGCGCAAATCGCACTGAGGCCGTTCATGATGACACTGACCAAGGATATCCCCTTGCGAACTTTAATGAGCTGGGGCGTATTTTTCGTAGACACCAGCACTTCTTTCGAAGTACAGCACGCTCGCTCGAGAACGGGAAGCTCCCCGCATTGATCCGTAGCCGTAAAACCGGGCGAGTCGGCACTGATGTACGGACTTGTGTACAAGAAGACTGAATCGTCTTCGAAATCGTCGTCGTTGTACGGGTCAAGTTTTGGCCAATAATACCAGCCGTTGAGAACAGAGCCGTCATCTTGGGTTTCGGTGAAGCACATAATTCGGTAATCTTCACCAGCGACGTTGAAATATCCAAAGTTATACCCTCCCAACGCACTGAGATCTACGGGCGTCGCCCCCGAGTTCGCCGTATCCGCGTCCAAGTCGGTACACACCGGCTTAAACGTGGAATCGGCGTTGTACGCAACGCTCCACTTTTCGAATACTTTTTCGGCGGCTCTCGCGGTGTAATTGCTGTACCAGCTCTCCGTAGACGGATCGGTGTGGATGTAAATACCAAAGTCGTTCGCAGTGGTCGTGTTGACCTGGTCCAAGCCGGCATCAGTGAATTCTTGCAGGTTCGACACATCCGTGTTCGCCACGTTTGTCAGCGGCGTGAGCACGTACGAATCCCCCTTGCCGAGCGAAAAGAAACAGAACGACCCCGTCGCTTTCGTGTCTTCCCCCGAAAGACGATATTGTTTATCAGCCTCCGTCGCGCCGCACTTTTCCCACCAACCCGTGTAGTACGAGTTCAACTCCAGCGGCTCCGTCAGAAACGACGCCTCGGCGAGCGTCGGGCAACGCTTGATGTCGTCGTACGTCTTAAACTCACCCGTGACGGCCCAAATCTTGTCCGCCAGTTGAAGCGAGTACATCACCGCCATCAGTGCGATCAAATACGATCGATGCACGAGCAACCGTTGCAACTGAGGCGTCGTCGCCGCGCATTGGTCCTTCACCACGACCGCCCGCGCCGCGATTTCGGGCGTGTTCAGGTCGACATCCGTCATCATGGAGAATCGCGCCTTGAGCGCGTGCTTCGCGTGCGACGCCATGGTGCGTGCGTGCGTCGATGCGTGCGCGTGCGTCGACGAATGCGCGATGCGCGCGATGCGCACGATGCGCGCGATGCGCGTCGACGAGTGGCGCGGGGACGAATGCGCGCGCAAACTCCGGCGCACGCGACGGCGCCCCTTGGTTGGGGGTCACGCGGTGCGCGTGAAAATGACGTCAGATTTTCACACACGGGGAGGGGTGGTGGTGCGTTGAAACGCGAACGATGGGGGCGCGTGTACGGTTGATTTTTCAAGCGCGCAAAGCACGAAGAGTGCATCGTACACGATGATTGACGACGCATGAAGACGGCGGATTGGTCGAGACGCGGCGATCGACGACGACGGCGCGGGGGGGAATAAGTGTAAAAACAGAGCGACACGGTCGTCGCGTACGGTATAAAAAGAGCTGCACATGTCGTCAATAGTATGCGCGCGATCGTGCGTGGTGAATATAGACATTCACACACGTGCACGTCCACGCGCGCGTCACGTCATGTGCGCGATCATCAGCGTGGTGCCGATGGTGTTATTTATCGTGAAGACAGCGTCGTCGAAGACGCCGGCGCCGTGTGACGACGTCCGTCATCCATTCATACGACTGTCATTCGTGCACATCCTTACTTGGTCGCTTGCATCGCCGCCGGTGCGTGTACCACAATCACTTGCGGTGCGGCGGCGGCACCACCACCACCAGCCGCCATGTGCGCTTGTCGGTTCGCAATCTCGCGCGACACTTGGCATTGCACGCACCCGATGCAGCACAAAATCTCAAACATTCCAATCTCCTGCGTCACCCCGACGCGATACAACGCGCTCTGCAACACCCCTTTGGCGTACACGTTGTAACACAACGGAAAACTCATGCAGCTCGCGACGAGGCACGTGGAGACGCAATCACCGCTCTGCGTCTTTTGCGCGATCGCCCCCAAATGGCACGCCCCGCAGCACGCGCCGTAGACGCAATCGCCCACATCGTCAAAGCACCCGAACGTCGTTTGCGTCATCGGCACCGGCGCCGCGGGCGCAAAACCTGCCATGATGATATAGTACGCTGCGATGTGCGTGCGTGCGTGCGTGCGTGCGCGCGCGTGTGTCGCGTCGCCCGCGCGCGGTCGACACGCGCGCGCGCACGGGACGATCTCCGCACGCCCGCGTTCCGGCGATCGACGACGGGGGGTCGTGTGCTGGTGGTGATCCGTCGCGTGTCGCCCATGGAAAAAAACGACGCGTTTTGCGTGCGCCGACGCGGACGCGGACGCGGACGCGGACGCGTGCGTCGAGAGCGTGCGTCGAGAGCGGCGGCGTTCGGTGTGCGCGCGAAGGTGCGTGCAGGTGCGTGACGATGTCGATCGACGACGATGTCGATCGACGACGAGACCGCGCGCACGTGCCTCGGTGGCAGATATTTTCGCGTCGCGCGAGCGCGTGTCGCGGAATTTGTTTCGGGGTGAACGTTCCGTGGACGTTGGTTGGCTGGACGCGCGGGCGCGGGAAAGTAGTGTTGGTAACGGTACCGGTACCGAGTTGGTATTAAATATTTTAAGATGAACGATTAGCGGCCAAAGCAGCCGACGTTGCGAAGAGCGCGGCTTTCGCGCTTGGCTTTGCGCACGAGGTTCTTGCGAGCGGAGGCGAGCAAGACGACGCCGTTGGCGGCGATGACTTCGGATACGGCGCTGAAACGTTGGTTCATCGTCGCTTGGCCGAGTTTTGTGACGACTTGGCGACACCAATCCTCGAACTCGTCTCGAATGGCGTTGAGTTCGGCGGTGATCAGCTCCTCTGGAGGTTGAGCTTGTTCGCCTGAGCGCAGTTCCATGTCGCGACTAATCGCGGCGCGGAAATACTGCCCGTACTTCAAGTTGCCAAACTCTTTAAATAGCGTCGACCAAGATCGCGCGGTGAACTCGATCGTCGGCTGAAGGTACGGTACGTGCGCTAGAAGCGCACGTTTCGAGATGTCGAGCGCCCAAGGGCTGGCGAGAACTTTACTGCAGTCAATGCAGTTGCCCGGGTTGTCAAACACGTCGATTTGCGCGTTTACCCATTCAAAGTGCTTGAGAATGACGCCATCCAACTCTGAAAGCGCGCCGATGGTGCCATCGATGTCGTCTTGGTCGATTGCATCCATCAATTTGTCCACGTACGGTGCGTCTTGTCTGGTGAATTCCGCTTCGCATTGGAGCAATCTCTCGGCGCCAAATCCGACGGGACAGTGCGCTTGTTCGGCGGCAAAAATTCTATCTGCGCCGCCGAGCAGAGCCATTTCAGAAATCATCTCCGATTGGGCGTACATTTTCAACAGAACGTTGACTTCGTACCTAGCTTTGTCATATGCGTGAACAACTGAGGTGATGTTCAGCGCCTCAGCGTGGAGCTCACGCTCACTCGTCGCGTCGCGCTGTTCCTCAGTTGATAAATCGTGCTCCAAAGCGTCTTCGATGAGGGCGATGCGAGTCTCCACTGGGTCGCCTTCAACCACGGGATTCGAAGTCAACGCGTTGACAATCGTCGCCATGTCGTTGGCGATCTTGTACAACGCTGCGCTTTGCTCGTCAGCCGTACCGTCGGCCTTCATAATCTTGATTCGTTTCAACATGGCGTCGCGCGTCGACTCCATGCGCGCTCGAACCTTGCGTCGTTGCACGCCGAAATCGTACTTTTGTGAATACATGCGCACGACGCTGCCGTACTTGGCAAATTTAATCAGCGTATCGTGATAAAATGTCATGGCTTCTTCAGGTTTATTAACGAGATCCATTCTCTTATCGCGTTTCACACCCAAGCGTTCGGAAATGAACATAAAGATGCGAATCGACAACAGGAAGAACACGACAGCCATGACAAACGTCGTGATCACCGTGGAGTAATTTTCAAAGACGACTGGCATTAACGTCACCAAAGCCTGAAGAATCATAGCCACTGACTCGACTCTGTTGAGCGTGTTCGTGATTCTGAGTTTGCCAAAACCGAGCGACATAATGCGCCACGGTTGCGCCCAGGCGACAAAGACTCCGGTAAAGCCAAAGACAAACGTCAAGCCGTACGCCGCCAACGACTCGGTGATCGAGGGAGAACCACCGAGCACGGCACCGAGCTTTTGGAACATCTCGAGGGATAAATAGTAGAGCGCGAAACGATCACGCCAGGGCATTTTTGAAGCCGCATCTCGAGCGCGCGCAGATGCTGAACGTTTGAAGGTCGCTACCGCGGCGAAAGATTTTCGCATGTTGAAGCTTCTGGCGCTCACGCCTCGGGACAGCGAGCGCGTATTCGACGTATTCTCATCAACGTTGCCATTCTCCGCTTGGGCAGCTTCGGCTTCGGCTGCAGCCGCAGCTTCAGCTTCGTCCTCCTCTTTCGCCTCGCGTTCCTCGCGCTCAATTTCTTCGATGAACTCTTTTGTTTCTTTGTCGATCACTACGACCTCTTCATCCCCACCTTCGCCGTCATCGCTTCGTATAGACTTAGAGCGAGAAAAATTTGAGCCATCTCGACTGAAAGTTGAAATTTTATTGCTCGACCGAGCCAGCGAGGCGACGCGTGATAAACGCGACGGTGACTTTTCCAATGTTCGTGAAGGCTCCAAGCTATCCTTGGCTTCCTCTTCTCGTTCTTTCGCTTCTGAATGCTGCTTGGCTAGTTTTTTTGCCGTGACTGCAATCTCCAACTTATCTGTCGCCGTGAGGTCCGGCCGACGGTAAACGTCATACAAAGCACCATACGTGTCGATTGTTTGTGCATCATCGAGTTTGCCTTGTAATCGAATCTTGCGCACTCGATAAATCACGACGAACGGAAGACCGATACCCACAGCGGCGAGGAAAAACGCCGCAGCCGCCTGAGCGATGATATGCGACGAGTCTGTGCAAAAGATTTTCGGATCGTATGTGAGAATAAATCCCTCGCTCGTTTCAGTGCAGTCAAACGCTTGTAAGGAAACTCGAACAACCGGCAGATACATCACTGTCATGCAGAGCACGCCAAATGCTTTCAGCGCCGCGCGCGAACGATATTGCTTTTGCAAATTGATCACGATCTTTTCGCCGCTCGTATCCCTGAATGCACGATACTTGGTACCGAAGATACTCTTCTTTTCGATCCAGTAGTTAATAGTCTCGCCGTCATCTGCGACTTCACTGTGAATGTTGCGCATGGTTTTGTCGTACACGTACTGCTTGTATTTATCCAGGATATACAGAAAGATGGAGACGCCGCCAGGGACAACCACGGTACCCGTCCAGAATAACGTCGCCCAACTGATACCACCCGCGGCTACGCATTCCGGGGCGACAAATTCGATGTTAAAGTTGAACGCCTTGAACCATTCACCGAGTTGAACGATAGCGCGAGGCCACTCCATGTCGACGCTGAGTGAAATTGAGAAAAATTGCAGCGAGTTCATCATATTCTTTATGATGGAAATCGACGTGTTGCCCAACTTGTCAGCAGTCTTGAAACCGACAACGCCAAAGAAGGATATACACACAATCGCAAGAATGATATTCATCATGGTATTATCACCACACTTGGCACATATGTCGCCACTCTTGTAGTAGCCGATTTGGCAAAACTTGCAGTTGACTCCCTCAGCGCCTTCGGCGCACCCAGCACCGTTAGCGAGACATCGCGCGGGATACAGACACGTCGGAAACTGTAGACCAACGCCTATATCAACCATAGCACACGCTTCTTCTTGAGTCAAACCATAACTTAAAGCATAAGTGCCGGCGGGATTAGAGCAATTACACATCGCAGCGGCGGCGTTTGCGTCAAACGCGCCGTACTCGATTCCATTTGCAACCTTACCCGAACACACCCAACCGTCACGCTGTGTGCACTTATCAACGCAACCCCATGTCGACGGTAAATCTGCGTCGTTCCAGCCTTGATCGCATCCATCTTCACCATCGACAAGAACACCGTTCCCGCACTCTGGCGGCGGCGACGGTGGAGGCGGCGGCGGCGACGGAGGAGGCGCGAGTATCCCGGCTGGCGGCGTCACCGTCAACGCCGCCGCTTTCGCCATCCCATACGTCTTCATCGTCGTCAGCAACGCCGCTGGATTTGAACTCGTTGTGGTCATAGTCTGCGCCAATGTCGTTGCCACCGCAAACGTCGGAGCATTGACTGAAAACAACACCTTTACCAACGTCGCGAGCAAGTTACGCCGACGCGTCGTAACCTCTTCAAACCCATCAATCGTGATCTCATCCGGTGTCACATTCAAGAACGCCGCGATGCCATTCTTCAACTTTGTCTGCGTCGACACGCTCGACTCCATCTCCGCCTTGGTGTACCCACTAAACTGTAAGTCCGCCTTGAACGCCGCCTGCGCCGGCGGAGGCGGAGGCGGAGGCGACGGCGCCGGAGGCGGCGGAGGCAAACACGCCGCCGTCGACGAGTACTTGTAATTCGTCGCCAACTGCGTCGACCCATCCCAATGCGCGTATGAATCCCATCCTAAAAAGTACGTCGTCTCCGTCGCCACGTTCGGGCTCTCGTTGTAGTACTCTCCGTGGCCCAAGAAGAATGGCCACTCAAACTCATTCACAACGCACTGCGCGCGCACCGCGCGGGCATTCGCGACGAACGCGCACGCCAAAGCGACGAGTACAATTCCGTGCATTGATCGCGCGCCGCGCTCGGGGGATTCCGCGGTCGCGCGCGACGCGGAGGCGCGTGGACGCATCCCGCGGCTCGATGTCAACGACTCGACGAATTGTCGCACCGGGCGTCACGCGATGCGCCGGTGATGACGTCGAGCGGTGCTATGGGTGAAATAAATAGCGACGATACTCGCGCGCGCGTGCGGCGGGCGAGATCGACGCGGGCGACGTCGCGCGAGCGCGTGAGGGTGTGCCGGCGCGCGGTCGGGTGGTCGGTCGTTGTGGTGTTGGGATTTTGGTGCCACGTGGCGAGTTTCTGGTGCGCGGACCGACGGGTTCGCGCGCGGAACGCGTAGGGTGAAACACGTGTTGCGTAGAAATTACATGATAAATATAGATTCTTGTTTTTTCTTGTTTTCTTCTTCGTCCATCATCGCGTGATGAGGGATGTTACGATTATACTAGAACGTCGTCGTTCACGCACGACCACTGCCCGGCGCCGCTGTTCGCGGCGCCGTCCCACAACGGGACGTCGTAACGCATGTAACTCACGTCACCGATGGTCACCTGGGCGGGACTAGCACAAATAATACCATCTTGAATCGTCGATATTTTTGTTTTCAACACTTCAATGCGCGTGTAGATGGCTTGCAAGTCGCTGTAACACGTCGCCAACGACGTCGCCGCGCTGGCGCGGCTCGCCTCCACCGCATCCTTCACGCTTTCCCACGTGTTCCCATCCGCGTCCCATCCGTTTTCGTTCATCGCGGATTGCAGTGCTTGTATGCGATCAATCGTACCCGCTAACGTCGGATTCGTGGCGCTATCATCAAAGTATACATCGTCGCTCACTTTTAAATACAAATCTGCGCCTCCGGTGAACGTCACGTTTTTCGTCGCGTCCTTCGCGCCGATGGAAATATCTCCGCCCGTGTGCTGAATGCGGCACACTTGGGATACTGTACCGTGTGCGGCGACTTCAATCGGCTGTCGCACGAAAACCGTCATCGTCGTTAGTCGTCGTCGTCGTCATTCACGCGTTTCGCGCCCGCGCCGTCGACACCCATCCCCTCTCGCGCGCGCTCGCGAACGCCGCGCCACGCGAACGCGCGCCGCGCATCGCGCGCCGCGCATCGCGAACGCGACGCCCACACCCCCGATCACATCGCCGCACGCACCCAATCCACCGTCTCCGCGCGCGCGACGCCCGCGGACGCCAACGCCAACGCCAACGCCGAGGCCGCGGCCAACGCCCACGACGTCGTCGTCGTCGCGCGGCGTCCCGTGCGCCCGCGCGCCGACGACGCGGGCGGCGACGGCGGTGACGACGACGACGCGTCGCACGCGCGATCGCGCGTCGCGATCATCGATGCGATCGGCGCGCGCGTCGGTGAATGGCGGCAGAACGTGACGCGGCACCGAAGCGCATCATTTCGGCGCGGGTCTGCGCCGCAGTCGCGTCCGCGCTCGCCGCTGGCGGTTTGCGCGCGACGACGACGACGACGACGGCGACGGCGACATCGTCGCGGTTTGCGCGCGCGGCGTGGACGCCGGCGCGTGGGCGACGCGCGACGATGGACAAGTTTATCACCGTGACCAAGCGACCGACGACGTCGCGCGCCAGTGCGGGGGACGACGGCGCGGAACGGGACGCGAAACGCGCGACGACGACGACGACGAGTAAGGATGTTTTTTACGGCGTCGATAACTCGCTGTTGATTCACGACGACGCGCGGTGTGCGCCGAGCGCGAAGATTGCTGGGTTTGATTTGGATGAAACGGTGCAAAAGACGAAGAGCGGGCGCAAGGCGTTCATGGCGAAAGCGGATGATTTCGTGCTGTTAAACGCGCACGTGGCGCGAGTGATGAAGAAATTGAATGAAGATGGGTATAAGATTTGTATATTTAGCAATCAAGGGTCGGTGAAAGGGGCGTTGGATGGGGCAAAGGCGCGCGATATTAAACTTCGGTTGGCGAATTTGACGCGCGAGTTGGACGTTCCGTTTCAAGCGTTTTGCGCGACGCAGAGTAACAAGCCCGGGAAAGAGAATGATCCGCATGAATATAGAAAAGGTGGAATCGGTATGTGGACGCGCATGGTTCGCGTGCATAATGGGGACGTTGTGCCGGATTTGGAGCGTTGTTTTTTCGTGGGCGACGCCGCAGGACGCGCGAGCGACCACGGCGTCGGTGATAAAGAGTTTGCCGAGGGCGTTGGGATAAAGTTCTTCGTCCCTGAAGATATCTTTTGTGAAGGTGAAAATTGGTGAGCGCGCGCGCGGGCGCCGTGCGCACCGTAGTAGGCTTATATTGTCATTCGATTTGTGTGTTTATTAAAAATTTTGCGCGGTGAAAAGCGTCTACTCCGCGGCTCCGCCATCGTCGCCGCGACCTCGACCGCGGCCACCACGGCCACCGCGACCGCCGCGTCCACGGCCTCGACCACCGCGACCGTATGGGGAGTATGGCATCATCATCATCATCATGGGCATGCGACCGCCGCGACCGCGGCCTCGTCCGCCTCGACCGCCGCGTCCTCCAGCCTTCATGCCCGGTACGTTCGTGCGCTTCGCGGACACTTTAATCTTGCGTCCACGAATCTCCGTGCCGTCGAGTAAAACAGCGTTTGACACCGCATCGGGTTCCAAAAACTCAACGTACGCAAAACCCTTCGGATTATCAAACTTGTCTTGCAAAATCGTCACGCGATTCACCGTACCGCACCCTGAAAACGCGTTTGCCAAATCTTCCGGCGTCGACGCATAATCCACCTGACCGACGAACACCGAACGAGCGTCGGCTTCTTGCTTCTTCGCCGCCTCTTCTTCGGCGTTCTTACCTTCTTCGCTAGCCATGGCGTCGTCCACTTTTTCGTGCTCATCCTTTAATTTCGCCGCCTCATCCTCCATCTCCTTTAACCGCCGTTGCATGGCTTCAATCTCCGGGTCCTCAGCCTGCGTGCGCGCGAAACTCACGTGTCAGTACCGTGCGCACGCAATGCGCGCCGTGTCGCGCACGCGCATCAGCGTCGAAGCGCGTGCGGGTGCGAAAACTCGCACACAATTGTGCGATTCAGTTCGATCTATTATGCACGCGTGCGCCCATGGCGCGCGCGAAAGACGCGAATCAACGCGAGTGCGTGCGCGCACATACCTCGGTGTCCATCTCGGCATCCATTTCGTCGGCTTGTTTCTTCGTCGCGCGCGGCATGGTTGTGTGTACTGCGACAGTCGCGGGCGAGTAATGAGGCGTTACTAAAATTGTCTTCGAGCCAAGTCAGCGTGGGACATTTTTCATGAGACGTGTTTACGCGGCGATGCAGTCGCGAGACGAAAGGTAAGTAAAATATGCACGAGTGTGGTGATGTACAGGCGTGTTACTTTGGTATTAAAAACGCGCGAAATGAACGCTTGCGACGCGAGTATTACACGTCGATGACGTCGCTCGCGTCTACGTCGATGACGTCGCCGTACACGGAACTCGCCGAGCCGACTTGGAATTGCCTACCATCTTGAAGATTCGCCACGCATGTTGTAGTCGTGCCGTCGGACTGCGCTTGAATCATCCCAGCGACGCCGTTCGCGCCTCGACACTGAAACGCGATTCCGACGCGCGTCTGCTTCGTCCCGTTGACGTTCACGGACGAACTCGATTGCGAAATCACCGGACCACACTCCACGCTCCCGCCGAACGCATTAAGCACGGCTGAATCCAATTTCACCGCGCGCACGGCGTCGTCGTAGCACGCATCAGTCACCTCTCGCGCGCTCTCGAATTGCTCCTTCAAGGCGCCCGCCGCCGCGTTCACCGCCTTGCTCGCCAGCTTCCCCATCAGCCCTTTCCCGAACAGCTCTTCGGACATTTCCTTGCTCAACAACTCCCCCGATTTCCCCCGCTGCGTCGGCGCGCGTTGTTCAATCGACGTCGACGCCGGCGCGCTCTTTTTGAATGGATTGAGCTTATCCAACCACCCACCATCCGCGCGAAGCACCGGCGCGCGCCTCGACCGCGACGTCTTCGTCGTCGTCGTCGCCGACGCCGCGCCCACCGACCGTCCTCGCAACGCCGCGCGCGACGACGACGCCGTCATCGACGTCATCGACGTCGTCAACCACAACTGTACGACGAGCGCGCCACAATGGCGCGCGCAGTGGCCACGTCAGCTCGAACCCTTTTCCGCGCCGCCGCGTCGTCGTCGTCGTCGTCGTCACCCTCTCGCGCGCGCACCGCACGCACCGCGCGCGCGTCCACCGCACCCGCACCGTCGTCGTCGTCACCGCGCGTCGCGAGCGCCATGGAGGTGCACCAATTCAACGCGCTCGATGACAACTATGGATTCGCGCTGCGCTGCGTCGCGTCGGGCGTCGTCGCGCTCGTCGACGCGCCCGATTACGACGACATCGCGCGCGCGCTCGATGCCAAAGGATGGACGCCCTCGATCGTGCTCTGCACGCACTGGCACCGCGACCACGTGGGGGCGTGCGCGACGCTGCGAGGCAAGTTTCCCGAGCTCCGCGTGTACGCGCCGGCGCGCGAAGTCGAAAGTCGTAAGATACCGGCGGAAATCGTCGACGTCGGCGTGCGCGAAGGCGACGTGGTGCGCGTCGGGGACGTGCGTTGCGTGGTGCGCGAGACGCCGGGGCACACGCTCGGGCACGTGGTGTATCACTTCGAGGAGGAGGAAAAGGTGTTCGTCGGGGACACGTTGTTCGCGGGTGGATGCGGGAGATTGTTTGAAGGCTCGCCGGCGCAAATGTGGGACTCGATTTCGAAGATTTTAGCCATGCCGGATTCGACGATGGTGTATTGCGCGCACGAGTACACGATGAGTAACATGAAGTTTGCGCTGAGCGTGGATGGAGGGAACGAGGCGCTGCAAGCGCGCGCGCGGGAGGTTTCGGAAATGCGCGCGAGAGGCGAGCCGACGGTGCCGACGACGGTTGGCGTGGAGCGCGCGACGAATCCATTCTGTCGGCCGATGGCGGCGAGCGTGCAAGAAGGGGTTGGGATGGCGGGATGTAGTGATTTAGCAGCCGTGTTCGGTGCCGTGCGTCGCGCCAAGGATAACTTTTAGTTTGGCGTCGCCGCTCTCGCTGTCGTTGTCGTTGTTCAATACAAAAAAATACACATTTGTTTCGTCGCGTCGCGTCGCGTCGCGTCGTGCACAGTACGTTTCCTATTTCGTCGTCGCGTAAAATGAGCTTTGCTGCTGGATGTGCGCCTCGACGTTCATTTTTTCCGTAAGCAGATCCATAGGAGTCTTCACCAAGAGACCTGCGTCGATGAGCGCGTTTTCAACTTCTTGGATGAGCGCCTCGTCGTCGCCGCACACGTCGAGGAGAAGAGTTCGGCGAGGCGGAATGTCAATATCCTGCCCACGCTTGCCGTACACGAAACCGTTACCAAAGGGCGTTTTGTGCGTGCCAACGGAAGCGGCAGCAAACGATGGACGCCGTTTGATGGTGAGCGGCGTGTGCAGCAGCGCTCGAAGCACAACCTTGGTGTTCGGGCGTCTCAAAATGCGACGAAGCGTCTCCACGGCTTTCTTCTCGCCGGCGCTCGGGGAGAGAATGACGTGCGCGAGCGCATGAATGGCGAGCGCTGCCGATAACGGAGGCTCATTTCGACCGGGCGTGGGATACTCATCGCCTGCCCAGCCACTGAGCGCCTTGTCCAGGAGACCGTCTTCGATTGTTTTGATGTACAATTCGCGCATCGTCGGGTCTGGTTCACCGCCAGACGGAAAGAATACAAAAGCCGCCGCGGGTGGAACCATGGCGTTCGTGCACGGAAGTAAATGCAGCGCAATACCTTCACAAAGCGCAATCCACGTCGCCGCTCGAGCCTTGGGTGACACGCGCGAGCGCAACCAAATAGCGACGTGTCTCGCGAAGAGCGCGTCGCCGAAACTATCGCTCGCAAACGCGTTCACCAAAGCCGCCGCCGCCGCCGCGTCACCCGCACCCGTGGCCACGTTTAACGGATCGTTTAATCCTCCAACGCCTGCTGAAGTGTTTGTCAAGTCCATACTGTATCCACGCCCACCGCTCGCGTGGTGCTGTTGAATATTCTTGCGCACCATGCGTCGCCAGTACAAATCCGTCAACAACCCCATCGGCGCGCTCACCGCCGGGTCTCTCCACACGTTGGCGCCTTGCAGATACACCGCACCTATGGCAGCCATTTTCTGTGCCGGCGGAAGCGCTCGCACGCGCGATACTTTCGCGAGCTCCATGCCCATCAGGAGCGATAACGCGCATGCGACGCCAGCGACGCCCCATCCTTGAATGGTCGTGCGCGGGGACGCGGGCGCCAGGAGCCACAACTTGTGCGCCGGGAGTAACGATCCGACCGCTACAGTGGGACCTGGAGTCGCGATCGATCGTGCCTCAGCGGGCGTCGTGAATTCCATGGCAAATCCACCCAAGAGCGCATCGCGTACGACTTCTGGTGGGGCGATTAAACTCACCGACGCCGCGGTGAGGTTCACGCCCGTCTCCAGGATGGCCATGCGCGCTCTGTCGTCCTCTGACGCGTCGACTGAAATCGCCGCAGCTTCGTTGAGTGCGTTCTTCGTAAGCTTGAGCAGTGGCTCAAGTACGCGCACGGAAAACAATCCAGAGCTCATGGCTTGTGACGCGATGACGCCGGCGCCGGGAGGAAGCGAGGACATCAGGTACATCGTCGCGTCCGCTGCGGCGTTGGCGTCGAGTTGCAATTCTCTCTTTGTCCCAGCCTCTGGCGAGAGTGGGGAGGGGGAATCCGACGCATTCGTGAACGCCTTGTCGAGAATCTCCATGGCGACGATCACTGCTCGTTGTAAAGGTAAACGAGATGCGGCGATGAGCGGTTGTTGACCCATCCAAACCGTCGGGTCGCCCATGGGTTCGTCAATCGCCGTCGCGTCGAGCAGCCCTTCGCTATTGCGCGGGCTAAAGTCGCTACGGTTACCGAGACTGAGACGTCGAGAGATCGAACGACGTCCTTCGTCTGCGCTCGACCGCGATTCCGCCGTCGTAAGAGATTTACCGTCAAACTGTCGAATGATTCTAGCCGCCAACGCGGTGACGGCGCCGTCGCTCCACACGCCCGGCGTGACAATCATAAGTAACAGTAGACTATGCAACAAAGAACCCCATGCCGCGAGATCGACATTGGCTTGTTCAAACGCCGTGGATCCAACGCGCGCGGTGATGATATCATCCAATGCGGAAAATGCATCGTCAATTAAACCATTATGCGACATGGCGCCCGTCGCCGAGTCGGCGCCAGATAAACCCAAGACGCGCGCGACGATGTGCGTCGCATTATTCGGCGATCGCGCCACGAGAGCGACGAGATACCGTGCAGCACTTGACATTGTATGCAACGTGCACGCATCTCGTTCCTTGGCTGCGAGCCATTCTTCCGCACATTTGGCAGCCGCCGTCGCGCACCGCCACGACAACGTCTCTTTAGAGTCGGCAATGTCCATCGCCGCGGGCGGCCCCGCGTCGTCCGCGTCACCTTTTTCTGGCAGGGACGTCGACAGCGTGGTAAGCAACGCAAACATATCCATGGCTAGCAAAGGTTGATCTCGGCGCACGTCTGAAGACTTCTCTATCCAAGGTGCAATCAACGGATGAATGGCGTCAAACGCGGGCGCGTCGACGCCGCTCGCCGACGTCGCGGCCCACAATTTGAACGCTTCTCGCCAAAGCAACGCCGCTGAATCTTTCGGACGCGCGTTCTGCGAGCCGTCTGCATTCGTACTCACGCCACCGAATGTAATCGCGGCTTGAATGACGTGCTTGAGGACGCCTTCGCTGCTCAAGTCTTTCGCCGCATCCGGGTTTGACTGCGCGATTAATCGTAAAACTTTTACGGCGCGCGCGACGCCAATCACCATCGGTTCAGTCGGCGAACCTCTTGCGCCACCCGTACACGAATCTTTAACTCGCCCCACGAGCGTCGGTACGAGCCGCGGACATCGCGCCAACGCGTGTACCGCCGCTTTACTGTGTCTCGCGAACGCCGCGAGCGCGTCGTAAATGAACATTTCCCCTCTAGCGTCCCGCTCGACTTCGAGCGCGTAACGCAACCGCTGTAAGATACCCATACGTAAAAGCGCCGCAATCGGGTCCGCCGCTTGCTCCGTCGCCTGTCGTCTCTCTGACATTTGTTTGTTTAAGCCTTCTTCGACTTCGTCGGGTTCTTCGGCGAGTTGAACGTGCGAGTCGTCGCCGAGCGAAACCTCCTCCACGGCGTGCTCCCACGCGATGGGTTCGAAACCCGACCCGCCGCACGGTGCGTCTTCGGGCTCGGCGCGCCACAGCGGCGCGGCATACGACACGCCGCTGGAATCTATCGGCGTCGTGCTCTCTAACGCATCCACGAGCGTGGCTTCTAATCCATCGACACCGCCGACGCCGACGCCGCCGACCAAGGCTTGAATAGCCGCGAGCGCGGCGTTCATCGGCTGGGCGTGCGCGTCGTCCAACGCTCGGCGAAGGAGGGTGATGACGGCGCAATCGACTGTGGCGTACACCCACACGCTCGCCCACGTGATAGTGTTGGGTAATCGCGGTGGCGAGTCGTCATTCGCCGCGTCGATGGCGGGGAGCGGATCGACCGGGGCGTAGCTCCAGCGACGGGCGAGTTTGAGCACGCGGCCGATAATCGTCAATCCGATGACACGCTGACTCGCCACGCTACTGCGCGTCAATGCGCCGGCTTCTTGGAACGTGTATCCGATTTCTGCACCTTCTCCCGCGCGCAAAGGATCGCGCTCAGTCGGTAACGGCGCTGGTGTGCCTTGAATTTGCGCCGACGTCGCGACGTCGATGGAGGCTTCGACCAACGGGACGCCGTCCAAACCAAATCGAATGTGCTCCACGCCTACCGTCGTGATCTTTTTCGTTCGCGCGCTCGCTTCTGCCGCGACATCGCTACGTTCACGGGCGCGTTTCGGTGCTACAGGCATCGACGGCGTCGACGTCGTCTGTCTCTTATCGGTATTCTCCGTCGACGCCGCTCTCGATTTGCTCGCGCCGCGGTTGCTCAAAAATTCCAACGTCTTTGCATTCAATCGCCCACTGAGCTCTTCTTGCGCCTCCTTCACCGCCTTGGCGCTCATAACTTTTAAAATACGCGAGTTTTCTTCTTCAATGCTCGCCGCTTCCTTATCCGTGTCCACTGCAAACGACCCTCGAGCCGCCGAAGCCGAAGCCGAAGCCGAAGCCGAAGCCGAAGCCGAAGAACCCTCGACGTCGCCTTCTGCTTTTCGCGCCGCCGCCTCTCGCGCCGCCGCCTTACGCGCCGCGAACCGAGACTTCCCAAAATTCGTTTCACTGCGATGCTTCACTTCCGGAAACCCCGTGTTGGCGCTGTGCGCCGCGCGAGCCGCGGCTTCGCGCGCGGCATCCCGACCCGCGTCCGCGCGCGGCTCGCGTTCGACGATATCCCCGAACACGTCGCGCATGACTTCGTGCACCGCCGGCGTGCGCGCGGACGCAGCGCCGGTGTCGTCATCGTCGTCCTCGATCGCCTCGCACATGACCTCATCCGTCGCCGAAGGCGTCGACGTCGTCGCGCGCGTGGGTGCAGGTGATGCCGCGTCGCTCGGCGCCGCATCGTGGCGTCCGACGCGCTGCAGGCTCGCCGCCGGCGCATCGCGCGCGTCTAGAAACGCCGCTTGCAGCGCTTCGAGCTGCTCTTCGGTGTTCGCGCCGCGTATCGCGCGCAAGTCAGCCATGTCGGGCGACGACGCGGCGGCAGAGTGTGACGCGATGCCATTCATCTTGCAGCGCGATAAACGCGCGGCGGAGGATCGCGCGGACCCGTCGCGGGCGCGAGCGCAGTGTCAACGATGTTTGCGACGCGGGGTGTGGAGCTTTGAGTGCGCGTGCGACGCCAAGGGGCGGTACGTATCGCGACCGAGCGCGACGATGATGTTGGAGAAGCCGTCGCTGCGGCAAAAGTACGCCGAGGAGCAATTTAAGGATGATCCCGCGCCCGGGAGCGCGCGAGAGCGCGAGTTAATGGAGGCTCGATTGGCGCGCGTGGTGAAGAAGAAGAAGCGTGGGCGCAGACGGGAGAGTTCGTCGTCGAGTTCGAGTTCAAGTTTGAGTTCGTCGTCGAGTAGTAGTAGCGGAAGTTCGAGCTCGTCGTCGTCGAGTAGTAGTAGTAGGAGTTCGAGCTCGTCGAGTTCTTCATCGGGGTCGTATTCGTCATCGGGGTCGTATTCGTCATCGAGCTCGAGCTCGAGCTTGTCGCGAGGAGACCGTCGTCGTCGTCGAGTGAAGAAGTGAAAAAGCATTCGCGGTCACGTTTGGTGTCTCAATCATAGCGGAGCGCTTGGGCGACGTTCAGCGCAGTAGTAGTTCTAGTTTGCTAATCAATATTCAACAATTCGTACTTTTCTACTAATTTTGTCTAATGTGTCATCATTGTTCGTCGAGAATGCGACGAATGGTGACGATGATTTCATCGTCGTCTTCGCAGCCGTCGCTCCATCGAGTCGCGCCGGTGCGCTGGATTCGCCTCGCAAAATCGGCGTCGAGTGCGATGCGCAAGTACTTGAATAACACCGCAATTGGTGCGGCGCATTTGAGTTTAATCCAGTTATCCATGACCACGCGAGCGTTGGCGTGTTGCACGTCCAGCGTGCCTCCGAATAGAAGCAGCGCCTCTGGGGCGACGACGGTGGAATCGCGCAAAAATACCCGCGCTGTGCGCACTTTCTCGTGATACACTAAAAATGGATACGCAGGTTTACGCTCTGATCCAATACCGCGATTAACGCTCGAAGGGTGCACGCGAACCTCTGACGTGGCGTCTTTCCACGTGTAGTGTGCGTAGTCTTGATCCGACGCTTCTTCGCCGACGGCGACATTCGCGTACAAACCAGCTGTCAGGACAGCCTTAATCATCGCTGGACGTCGAGAGTCTTTATTCCACGCCTGTATTATGAAAATGAAAAAATACATCATTACGAGTTATGCGTTAGTCGAGAGTAAAGCGAAAGTTCAATTGCGCAAAAGAATATTGGAGAGCTGCTGGGGATGACACGCAGCGCTCGTCGCGCCATCCGGAAAAGCCTCACTTTGCTGTATGGAGATAACTTTACCCACGCGCAGGTAGCTTCATGCGCGCACGCCCTGGGCACTTGCTGTGTTATGGCAAATGCCCACCTCCAATGTCTCAAAAGTAAAAAAACACAAGTTACGCGCGCGAAAAAAATGCAATACAAGGCCACGCACCGCTTTAGGATCATCCAACCAAGCCGTATTTCGCCCGCGAATCGAATACCCCGTGGGGATGCGAATCACGCCCATATCTGCGAGAAGTGACGCGTACTGCGTGCGCATTTCACTAATCTGACGTATCGTGTCCACATCTAGGGCGTTCCTTTGTGCAAACCGGCGACCTGCGTTTCTGTTTTCCTTGCATGCTTCGATGTAACCGTCGTACGCCGCGGCGATGACGAGGTGATCGCTTTGCTGACCCGCGGCCAGAGTATGCGACGCCGGCTGTGCGAACGCACGCATGGCAGCTTCGACTTGACTGTTCGACGCCTTTGACGACTGAAATGGGGATTTGTAACTTAGAGTTGCGGCAATCGTGAGAATCGGTGAGAGGCAACGTAACAATGCGCCAAATAAGAGCATTTTTGCCACGCGCGCGTCGACTGGAAGCGCCGCAAGATGACGCCCCAAAGCTGTGAGTCTACCATTTTCATCGAACGCTCCGATTTCAGTGAGAGTCTTCTTAGCTGCGGCGATGGCTTCATCTTTCGGGGGTTCAGGAGCGTTGCCGAGCACGAACGCTGGATTGCTGTCCAAATCCAAACTCGCAATCTGCAAGACAACCTCTGTGAGTGGAGCTCTGTGCATTTCAGGCACCTGAAACGGGCGCATCATGCTCGTCGCGCGGTGAGAGGTAAATAATGAATAACAAGTCCCCGCCCGTACGCGGCCGGCGCGACCGGCGCGTTGTTTGCCCGCGGCGCGGCTCACCCATCCTTCTTCGAGCGACGCCATGCCTCGACGAGGATCCCATTGTCGTTCCTTAACTCTACCAGAGTCTATGACGACAACAATATCTTCAATCGTCACGGAGGTCTCCGCGACGTTTGTAGCGACCACGATTTTACGGATGCCTGGTTTAGGAACTCTGAATGCTTCGCGTTGCTCGGCGTTAGTGAGTGCCGAATGCAACGGCGTCAGCACAGCTTCCTTGAATCTTGGCGAGCTCGCGAGACGATCCAACAATCCCGTTACTTCGCCGATGCCTGGTAGAAATACTAAAATTGCGCCATGTTCCGTGGTATCGTCGACGTATGCAAGAAGTTCCTCGATAAGATCGTAATCAATCACAGACTCGTCCAAGCGCGACAACGACAAGCGCGTGTTTCGCAAGCAATGTCCATACTTGCTCGGATCAAAGTCTGGGTTTTCGGGATTTTCTTCGCCTCCGAATTCTGTCGCAGCGTCCTCGCCCCATGATGCAAGTAACTCGTTCTGTCGCCGCCTGTCGCCTCCGCCACCAGCTTTGATGGCTTTCATCGCGTCTTCGGTTTTGCCCTTTGGCCTGCGACACGAGCGATTGTCTGGATCGATGACGTAGTCCAATGTGTCGTATATTTGCTCTAGATGAATAGTCTCAACGGGAAACGATCGCCCTGGGGCGGTGATGACTGGTGATCCGCCAAGGTAGTCACTGAATAATGCGGCGTTCAACGTTGCAGACATGAGCACGAGCTTCACCGGCCGTAAACCGGCGTCTCGCCGCCTGCGCGGCAAATCCTTGAGAAGTGTTAATAAAAAGTCGCCATCCAAAGAACGCTCGTGTACTTCATCAATGACTACATGCGTGACGTCTGATAACATGCGGTCACCTTGCAAACGGCGCAGAAGAATCCCAGTTGTACAAAATGTAAGCCTTGTTTGATTTGTGATTTTCGCATCCAAACGCACGTGATGGCCGACTAGACTTCCAGAACCACCAACACCACCCTTTTCGCAGCGTTCAACGGATACACGCTCAGCAATACTTGTTGCTGCAACTCGTCTAGGTTGTGTACACACAATGTTGCATATGCCGCCTTCTTCGCGATCGATGGCGTCATCCAGGAGAAACTGTGGCACTTGTGTAGTTTTGCCGCATCCAGTTTCGCCGCACACAACTATGGCGTCGTGCGATCTTAGTCGCTCTAATAATTCATCTTTTAACATTGCGATTGGTAGATTCGATCGCTTTTCGTACAGCTGACGCCATTTTGGATCATTTCTCGATGCTTCAAGCTGCGCCTTGAGTTTCTTGCTGGTTTCATAGTGCTTGCTTGCGTCGACTTTCGCCGCAAGCTGTTTCTCGCGTTCGAGTTTTTCTTTAATCGCCCGCGCTTGTTCTGCAATGTCATCCGTAAATAAGTCGTCATTCATTGGCTTTTCTTCATCGCCGGCGCCGGCTCCGATTGAATGCATGAAAGAGTCGATGAAACCATCTCGGGCGTTTTCGCTCGCATCCGCCACATCCGACGTAACGTAAGCGACTGCCCATCGCCGCCATAAATCGCGGTACTCTGTTGATAGTTCCAAAGGTATTATTTGATTTTCTTTCGTGAAAGTGGCGTCGAATAATGCCCTCGCCGCAGCGCCATTTTGAGCGTCGTTGATAGTCGCCCAGCCACCTTCGGGCTCATCTTCTGTGTGCGTGGAACACACGAGTGTCGGCTTACGTCTATATTTCGGTCCGGTCGAGCGTTCGACAGAGACGATGTACCTGATCACATCTGCGCCTTTATCGCGCTCAAAACGCGGCACGTGCCAATCTTCTTGCTTCGATAATTGAATGAGCATGTTCTTCGGGGTCATTTCTTCCACCTTTTGTTCACTTTGAACTTTTGCATTCTTACCGCCTTTCGCTTTCGCATTCGCAGCTTGCGGCCGCTTCCCGTCACTGAAGAGAAAGTCATTCTTAAACTGTTTCGTTAGCACTTCCATTGGATCTTCTTCGCCGGTACCAATGACATCTTCAGTACCATCGCCAAATACATCGAATTCAAAGCCTTCTCCGTCCGAATCGTCGGCCGGTAGCTTTGTCTGTGACGCATCCGATTCGGGAATTTCTGCGCGAGCTTGCTCACGCGAGCTAGGCGTCTCGTCTACTTCGACTACCTCTCTCGTCATGTCTCCTGATTCAAAGACATGATCTTGACCATCTTGTTCATCCACTTCTTCAACCTTTGGTGGTTCGATGTCATCCTCGCGCATTCCAATTTCGCCAGCGGTGAGCTTTAACACGCGAATCGCTTCAGCTACGGCTTTCTGTTCCTTTTTATTCTTCCCTTTCTTCGCCTCGCTCGCTTTGGCTTTCAACGCTACTAATTCACTGGCAAATTGTGCAATTAAACTCTCCGGATTCTTCGCAAATTCTTTCTTTCGCGTCCACAACAATCGTTTCGCGGCAGATTCTTCGTCACTCAAGCCGAAATCGTCCAAGGAATCATAACTGTCGTCGCTCCCGCTATCACTATCGCTATCTTCATAATCCGCGTATCGCGCAATCCAAGACTTATCCACCGCAGCGTCTTCTAACTTTTCTTCTGTATCTTTCTTTGCCGTTACGCGCTGCATACTCTCATCGGGCATTTGAATGACGCGCTCTTTGGCGACGCCTCCGCCCGCGGCAACCGTCGCCTCCACCGTCGCGTCTGCATCCAACTTGTACTCTGTACGTTCCGCCGTCTGGAAACGCCGCGGCAAACGAGCGTTGGGTATATTAAAACACAGCCAATCGAGCGCGTCGGCTTCGACGAAGGTGCTGTTCAGTCGTTCGCCCGTCGCGCGCAACGCCTCTTCGACGTCGACGACTCTAAAACCTTGGCTCAACAACGAATCGTACACCTTGCGAATGCCGTTTTGGTCGAGCTTGGTATCCGCTGAGGACGTACTCGGAACTTCTACGTTTGCCGTTTTCAGGAGCGCGCGCACGAGCGCTTCGGAGTGCGCGCTGAGACGAATGCGGGCCATGTCATCGGTTGACTTTTGCGCGCTTTTACTACCGACGTTGAACATGATTCCACGTCGTTGCGCGCCACGAGCACTCGCACAAGGCGATGAGAGTGTTCACAGAGGACGTCGCGACTGCTGCGTCGCGCGCGCAACGAACGCCAAGCGGCGCTCACTTGGGAGGCGGTGAATGACGTAGTGACGCGAGAACGAGTGAGTGTGGGCTAGTTTCGTGTACGTGTTGTTTATTTCAAATATTAACGCTTACCGGCTAACGCGTTATTCATCAACATTCGCGCAGATTCCATGGATGGTTCATCGCCTCGAACGCGCAAGAGAGAGTTGCCAGAGCCGCCCTTGGTTTCGTCGATGGAAACCATGGCTTTGCTTCGGTCTTGCACACCTTTAATCGTAGCACCTTTTGCACCGATGAGCTTACCAACGATGATTTTGGGAATCTCGAGCTCGACGCATGGACCTTTAGCACCCTTCGGTAAAGCGGGCACGCGCGTGGATTTGAATTGTCCGCCGGTGTACTCCCAGCCGTAGACGCCGTCGCCAGTGAGCTTGACGCCGCTGACGCGAGCCGCGAGTTCAAGTGCTGCTCTCTCCTCAGCTTCTTTCTTCGCATCTTCTTCAGCCTGCTTAGCCAACTCAATTTTAAGTAAACGTTCTGCCTCAGCCTTCTCAGCATCAGCGCGCTGCTCATCCGTCATGGCGTAAAGGAAGCCGCCACCCTTGCCCGCCTTTTTCTTCTTCCGAGCGAGCAATGCGAGCTCATCATCGCTATCGATGTCACTCTCATCATCGTCATCGTCATCATCATCGCTTTGCATGGTTTTAGCAGCCTGCATGCGTGCCGCTGCCGCCGCATCGGCAGCCTTTCGCTTTGATTCTGCTTCCTTGGCTGCTTTCGCTAAGCGCTCCTCGGCGAGCTTGCGCTTAAACTTCTCGCGTTCCTTCTTGTTCATTTTCGCCATGCGCTCTTCGAGTTCTTCTTCCGTTTCCGATTGCTCATCCTCAGATACCGCTGCTCTTGCCGCGGGCTTGGACTTGGACGGAGCTGGCGCAGGAGCCGGTGCGGGTTCGTCGTCGTCGCTCTCTTCAGACTCTGACACAGCCTTTGCTGGCTTGGACTTCTTCTTTCCCGCGTTCTTCTTGCCATTCTTGCGAAGGTACGTCAAAAGTTCCTTCACAAACGTCGCACTTTTACCCATCATCTTCTTCACTTTGGGATCTTTGAGAGGATTCTCTTCCAACTCAATCACGCGCACCTTCTTCTCCTTCAATTCTCCCCACTCGCCCGGAAGCTCTTCAATTCTATTCGCGCGCAAGTGAATCTCCGCCAAAAGCGTGCACTGACTGATCGTATCTGGCGCGTCAGTGATTTTGTTATAGCTCGCAGAGAGTGACACGAGGCGCTCTTTCGCTTCAATGCCAAAGTCGTCGAGCGTCGTCAATTTGTTGTGGTCGACGGCCAACGTGACCAAATTGTTTGCCTCTTCGAGCGGTGCAAGCGTGGTTATTTGGTTGTGCCCAACGCGCAAAATCTCCAAATTTGAGCAGTCCGCCAAGCTTGCGGGTAATGACGTGAGCTTATTGTGCTCTGCTTCGAGAGTCTTCAAGTGCTTGAGCTTGCCGATGGATTCCGGCAGCGACGTCAAACCGTTACCGCTAATGATGAGTGTCAACAGCCCAGAAAGACGACTGATATCTGGCGAGAGCTGCGTGAAAGACTTTCCGAGATTCAACTTCAAGTTGTTAATGCTCGAAACGAAAAACAACGCCGGGTCAACCTCGGTATCGCCCTTTTCGCGTTCGATGCTCACCTCCTTGGCGTCGCTCTCCTTCGCCTTGACCGTCTCAGGCCATCGCGCCTCGGGCGCTTTCTCCGCCGCTTTCTTCGCCTCGTGCGCTTGATCACTTTTCGCCCCACCTTTACCCGGCGCACTCTTCTCCCCACGTCGTTCCAGCGCCTCCATTTCTTTCTTCTTACGCTTGCTTCGCTGCGTCGACGTCTCGCCCTCGAATCCCTCCTCCTCCTCCATCTCATCCTCCTCATCCTCCTCCTCTTCGCTCGAATCCCCACCTCGATCAATCCGTCTCGCCAACGCATCAAATCCACCTTTCCTCGCGTAATCCGCCGCCGTATGCCCCTTCGCGCACTTCATTTTATAATTCGCCCCGGCGTACAACAACTCCTCGCACGACTCCGCGTACCCGCGCTCCGCCGCCATCATCAACGCCGTCTTCTCATCCCCTTGCCCATCCACGAAATCCATCGGTTCCTTCATTCGCGATCGTCGGCAGTTATCCAACAGCATCTGCACCGCCTTGTGCTTGTTCCCGAGCACCGCGAGCATGATCGCGGTGTGCCCATCGTCGTCTCTCGTGCCGGGGTTTTGTCCGCCGGCGCCGAGGCCCCAGCGCACGGTGTCGAGCTTGGCGTTGCGACAGGCGGTGAGGAATTGATCGCGTTTACTCGCCATGGGTGTCGAGCACGAGTAGCGGTGGCGCGCACGGCGGTCAGGGGTGGGGAAGTGCGGGAGCTCGGGGTGATGGCGCGGCGCGTGAGTGCTTTGTGCGACGGAGGCGTCGGGACGTACGCGTGACTACGCGTCGTTACACTGAAAAAATGTGTGCGTGGTACTAAGTGCGGTGTTCCGTGTGCGTGCTAAGGGCTATGTAGTGTGTGTGTGTACGCGCGCGCGCGCGCGGCTTCTAATTGAGAAAAACAAAAATGTGGACGACGCCACGCGTCAGTCGTTGGCGGTGGTCTCTTCGCCGACGGCTCGCGCGCCGACGAGGGTGCTGAGTAATATTAATCCAGCCCCAATCGACGCCGATGGTGATAGTGTTTCGCCGAGGAGAAAATAGGCAAAGACTGCGCCCCAGATGGGTTCGGTGGAGTACATCAATGTCGCCTCTTGCGACGCGATGAGCGTCACCGCGACGGTTTCGAGATAGATGCATCCGGCGGTGGAAATCGCGCCGATAAAAAACACGCTGGACCAAGACACGCTGGACCAGTCGCTGAAACCTAACACGGCTTGCATGTCTCCGGCGTTATCGACGTAGTCGTACACGAGCAAACCGCTGAAGCACGCGACGACGGTGAGCATTTGTAGGCACACCAATCCCATGGATTCTTTGTGCGCCAAGGGAGCGCCGTTGAAGATGCAATCGGTGCGGAAAATGTGTGTACCGAACAACAATGCCGATCCGAGCGTGCATAGATCGCCGACGAGTGTACCACTTTGCCCACTGGCGACGTCGAGAGCGACGGACGCGACACCATCCGCCATCGACGCCGCCGTGCCGGCGACGACGTCCACATCCGCGTCGACGACGACGTCGATGAGATCGCTCACGCCATCAATTAAATCTCCTTGCGCGTTCGTCGCCACCACCGTGTCAACCACGCCAGGGATTGGAATGAGATTCTCCATCATCGCTAACCCCGCGACGGCGATGCCCGTCGCGCCCCACGTCGCCGACTTGACCTCGCGTCCCGACAGCCCCGCCAGCATGGGCACGGTGATAATCGTAAACGAACTAATAAAACTCGCGCGAGCGGCATCGGTGTATTGCAACCCGATGTTTTGCAAGTAATACCCGAGCGAACACCACAACCCTAGTTCAAGTCCACCTCGAATCACCCGCTCGTCCCGCGCGGCGTACTTTAAAAACGGCGAAAACACCAACGCCCCGACGCCAAATCTCAACCCGGCGAACACATCCGTCGACATGCTTTGCTGCGCAACCTTGACCAATGTAATATTCGCTCCATAAAAACACATAATCACGGCAAACAAAATCAACCCACGCGCGCGTTTACTCACCCCCATCGACTCAACCTCTCGCGTCCACGTCTCGTACGCCCGCTCCAGCGCGCGTCTCCGCCCGCGCGTCTCCGCCGCCCCGGCGCCCTCCGCGACATCCTCCACGAAATCATCCAAAAACGAACTCTCAATCACATCCGCATCATTCGTCAGCATCCCTTCCGGTAACGTCTCCAGCACATCAGACGGTATAAACTGTCGTCCGCTCGATCGCATCGACACCCTCGTCGCCCGAATCCCCGCTCGACGATCGCGCTCGTAGTCGTAATAATCCTCCATCGACGGCTCGGATCCGCGCCCACCAACCCGTCGCGACGACGACGACGACGACGACGACGACGACGACGCGCGCGTCATCACAACAACCCCACGTCTTCGTCGTCTCCGTCGCCATCGCGCGCCGTCACCCTCGCGTCTCTTCACGCACGCCGCGTCACCGTCGTCACCCAATGCGCCGACGACGCGATCGCGCCTCTTCACCGACGACGCCGCGCTCGTCGTCGATGTCGACGACGACGACGTCGTCGCTGGCGGTGGTGCGGTCGCGATGCGCGCGATGCGCCGCGCGTGCGCGTGGTGGTCCACCGCGCGCGTCGTCGTGCGCATCGCCGCACACGTCGTCGTCGACGCCATCGACGCCATCGACGACCGATGCGACCGATGCGACCGATGCGACGCGCAGTGCGGCGAAACGACGCGCGTCGCGCCGTCGACTCGTCGATGGCGTCGCGAGGCACTTTTTCGGTCCGTGGCTGGTTCTGGATCTAGATAGATCGGGGCGTGACGCTCTATGATTCGAATTATTACCATCATTACGCGCGCGTGCACGTTTCAAGCACGAGTGACCGTGTCCACAGTATAGTGTTTGTGCATAGAATCTTGTACACGTCACGCGCTCCATCATCAGGGCGCAACTTCACGCCCTGGAACGACGAAAGACTCGTCACGAGTTGATACATTCGTTCGTTCGTGTTCGTTTCGTGCGTTTTTTCGGCGCGCGCGTCCGTCGCCAAGGGCTATTTTATGAGTCGTCGGGAGAGTTATAGACATCTCTTTTGGCACTTTTCCGACTTCTATACAATGACGCCGAATGTCCGAGAAAAGTATACAAATATCTTTTCCAGCCTGGCACCGTCGTGGTTCGTGGGTTCGTGGTCGCGGGGTCCACGCCCTGGTCACGATTGGTCGATTGGTCAATTCCGCCATCCAGAGGGAGACACGGAAGGCTGACGTGGACTGGACTGTCGGACAAGCACGATCCACGCGACGACCGTCCGCACGTCGTGACGCCGTCGTGACGCCGGCGGACGACCACGGAGGACGGTGCATCGCGCGATGGAGACGGACGATGGCGCGGACGATGGCGGTGCGCCGAGGACGAAGCGAACGATTTATCTCCGCGACACGGTGAATGCAAAGCTACGATTGGTGCGAACGTTAAACGATACACGGGTGTACGAATCGTACGCGCGGCGATCGCAGTTGGCGATCACGTATACGCTGACTCTGTATGAGCAGCGGAAGATGTTTTTCTTGGCGGTGGCGCACGCGATGGCGACCATGGTGGTGTGGTCGCACTTTTTCTTCATCAAGTATCGCGCGACGGCAAAGGTGCCGCGCGGGGCAAACTTGTATTGGTGGAAGCGATTGACGCCGCCGTTTGAGTTCGGGGCGATGCACGCGATTTTGTTTCAGATGGCGCTACTGCCACTGACGATGGCGCGACAGAGCGTGGCGGCGCTGTCGAGGACGTATTTCGGGAGGAAGTTTGTCCCGCTGCATAAAGTCGTGGCGATGCACATTCACCTCGGATACGTCATGGTTTCTTTCGTGTTCGCGTCGACTATTTTGTTCTTCGTGTTCTTCGGACAAGGTTGCGCGCAGCAAAAGTCAGGTAAAGAGCCGACACCGGGCGGGCAGCACACGTTTTGTCACAAAATGACGAGCGAAATCATGGCCACGGGGTTGGCGATCATGGGCTGCTTGCTGCTCGTCGCCGTGACGTCGTACATGAGAAATCGAATCAAGTACGAGATCTTTTACTACGTACATCACTTCGTATTCATAATGTTTGCGCTCGCCATCGCGCACACGCTCGATGACAAGGCCCGACACGGACAGGTGCGTTCGCAAAACTTCAAGTGGTTCTCCGCATCGCTCGTATGGTACTTGACGGACCGATTGCAAGCGTCGTTCAACACGCGAGATTGTGACGTCGTGGAGTGCGTCGCGCTCGGTGACGACGAGCCGGAGTCACGTAAAGTGGTGCACTTGCGCATTGTGCGCCCAACGACGTTTATTTTTCGTCCAGGTCAATATGTCTTTATCAACGATCGCGACATCGATTACACGTGGCATCCGTACTCTATTGCGTCGTCACCGCACGAGAATACGATTGACTTTTACATCGAAGTCATGTCCATGAGCAGAGTCGATGGCACAAATAGCTGGACGAGTAAGCTCTGGCGCGACGCTCAGTCTGGATTTGTGTCCAAAATTCGCATCAATGGACCGTATGGCACCGGATTTAACGACGTGAACGACACGACGCAAATCGTCGCCATCGGCGCCGGGACGGGCATTGTTCCAATGCTTTCCTGGGCGAAAGCCACGGTAAACGAGTTAATTCGAATGAATCCTCGAACGCATTTAGATGACTTGGCCGCCAGAGATGTTAAGAATCGCGATTTCGCGGTCAATTACTACAAAGAATATTTCACGCTCAAGGACTTTGTTTTCAAACAGCTTGGCCTTTCGAAGAAGGAATCAAAGGCGAGCAAAATATGGCAGAATCGAAGCGTTCAAGACTTACTTTTGAACAAGCAGTACACTTGGCGCGAGAAAAAGTTGCGAGAAGAAGGCGACAACGCCACGAAACGTCATTACGAGAGACTTCTCGCGAAGAATATCTCGCACGAAGTTGTGGACCTGATGCAAATCGCGTTCCCGCTGCTCGATTTAACTTCCATCGCATTACTCCTTTCGTTCTCGCAAAACCACGCAATTGCCACGCAAGCTATGCGAGAAGTACCTCTATGGAGTTTTTTCGCATGTCACTGCTACTTCTGGGTTCACTGGGTGTTCACCAAAATAAACACCCCTATTTGGTGGATAGATCTCATTTTCAACGCGGCGTCCACCGTGGCCTTCACCTTCTGGTACGACTTAATTCGTGAAGATCGTAAAGAATGGAATGTCTACATGATCTGGGCGTTCGCCGCACTCTCGGTGTTCCGAATTGCTCGAATCTCCAGTGACATTCTCTTGACAGGAACTCCTGGCTCGCGCGCTGTGAACACGTATCTCGAACGAACGGGCGACACGATGAGCGCGACTGAAAAGTTCACTCTCATCTTCATAACACCGCAGTGTGACTTCTGCGAAATCCTCTGGAATGACTTGGACTTTCTTCATCGAACGCTCGAAAAAAGTTATGGCGCGCAAGCTGGGCGTGTTTTCGACATTCAAGTCTATTGCACCTCGAAAGACTCGGCGGAAAACGAAGAATTGAACAAGCGCGTCAAGGCCACGTCGCTCGGCGCCGCCGGAGCACTTCACATGGAGCGCCCCGACTTGGACAAGCTCACAGTTCGCCCCATCCTCGATCAAGTGCTCAAGGATCAATTC
>JACLAB010013551.1_pt1 | contig 46460 bp, 67 predicted proteins | sample 8027921 | NCBI WGS metagenome assembly JACLAB01 (sample SAMN15725117, study PRJNA655200) | protist metagenome | isolation source: fluorescence activated cell sorting (FACS) single amplified genomes of... | place: USA: West Boothbay Harbor, Gulf of Maine | collected 2000-07-19 | reverse complement strand
TGCTTAACATCCTTACTAGTAAAAATATCCCCAATTACTAAAAAATAGTGATTATAACAAAGCAATTCTATATTATTAAGAGTATAATTAGATTTATTATTGTCCTTAAAATTTAACAATAATGGGATTCTATAATCTAAAACCCTACGTTCTTTAAACCCACACATACTACATTCTTCTAATAAATATCCCTCTTCTATAAGCCTATACTTAATTTTATCAGGAGAAAAATGAGCTGCTGAGGATCTTCCTTCAATTATATCTAATAATGCTGGAGCTTTTTTGCCATTATTTAAAAATTTAGGAATTCCTTTCCCACATTGATTTTTATGGGATTCAAATAAACCATATAATTTAGCATAACGTTTATAATGTTGATATGAAACGTGTAAATATCTAGCAGCACTCATATTGGATAAAGTCTTAGCCTGTGCTGCTATTATTTGTATTTTTGATAAGGGTTTTGCTGCAGGCATTAATTGATTATTTTAAAAGGACCTTGGAGGTTTTTTTCTTCTTTATCCATATTTAACATTTCTGCTTTAGCAGCATTTTTATCTCCATTCTCTAAGGCCGTTGATATAATAAATTGTTCATACTGGTCCTTTTCCATAATAATAGTTTCAGTCCAAGTATGGTCACCCGATCCTCTCATTAATGGAATTCCTCTTTTTGTAGTAACTGTTGAACAATTAACACATACCTTATACCCATATTGAGTTAACCTTAACTCAGGCATATCTTTTTTACATTTAATACAGGGAATCATTTTCACTTTACGATACATTTTAATATTCTGTTGCATAAATATATAATAACTTTAAAATTAGACGGGAATATACGAATAATATATAGAGGCACCAAATTTATTTTAATATTTAATTAAGGTGTTTTGATATTCGTTCATTTGTATTATATCTATAAATAGATTCCCTAATTGAAAGCTACCAATTTCTCCACTATCTTTTATAATTTCAGGTAACTGTTGTATTATTTGAAAGTCTTGTTGATGAAAAGATGCTCTATCTATCCTTACAAGTATTTCATTTTGTTTTTCATTATCATAAGGTTTTATCTTATAGTTTAAAATATATTCTGTATTTTTCTGTTCTTTATCTATATAATGTGATTTAATAACCCCCATATCATCTTCGATGTATATATTACTACACCAGGGTTCTAATATTTCTAACAGATTAGAGTTACAATTTTTAACTATAAAACCTATATCGTACTTAGGAGGTACAATTGGGTGTTGATATTCATCATTTTTAATCCAACTACCCCATTTTCTAATATAATGTCTTGCAGCTTTTTCAGTAGCTTGTTTAAAAAATTCATCGTCTTTTCCAATTTGTTCTGTCCATCTATGACCTCTACAAGTTAAGTGATAAACAAAAGCATCTCTACTTTGGATTAATTCATAACCAGCTAAAATCCATCTTTGAAAAATATCACTATCTTCATAAGGGAAAGGGGCAAAACCATGATCGTGACCCCCAATTGCTTGAAAATCTTCTTTATACAACACCCAAGGGGCAAACATACCTCTTGTAGTTTGATCTTTATATTTATCTTGGGATTTAATAACAAATTCTTCAAATGCTTCAATATTAAGATCATCAAAATCCATTCCAAAATTACGAATAATTTTTTCTCTACCTTCAGGATGTAGAGGTGGTTCAATTCGAGTGGCACAAACTACCTTACCACGTTCTAGATGCTTTAATACATTTTCAATATAGTTAGGACCTAAAATCATATCAGCATGCATGATACCTACAATTTCATTGGTTGCCATATCAATACCTCTATCATATAGAATAGTATGTCCTACTCTTTCTTCACTTCTATATTTAATTACAAAATCATCTTCTAATTCGTCTAACCAAGTTTTGGTATCATCAGTTGAACCATCATCTAATAATACTAACTCGAGTTCAGGGTAAAATTTACGAACTGAGGAGTATGCGTTTTTAATGTGTCTAAGGTTATTGTATGTTGGTATAACTAAAGTTATTTTATTCATATATTTAATTTTATTGTTTTAGCCCCTTTATCATTTCATATTCATCAAATATAGGTAAAGATTTCCACTTCTTCAACCATTTTTTAACATTTCTTTGTTCACATAATTGTTGCCTTTCAGAACTTTTACCATTATTTTCTTCTAATCTATGGCTTCCTCTTGCTCCAAAATGCCATACTAAACTTTTACTAGTCAAAATAAATTTAAAATTTTTATGTAGCATTCTTAAAAATAAATCCATATCATCCCAACTAGAGGGTGCAAATAAAGGATCATTTCCTCCTATTTCATCCCAATCTTTTTTTCTAATTAACCCAGAAACACCTTCTCCTTTTGGAACTTCAAAATTATTTATTTTAGTAAATTCTTGTCCCCACTCTTCAAAATATTCATTATTAAAATCATGATAGTAAGCACCAAAAATATCTTTTTCTACAATAATAGTTCCAGGTCTATTAGTAGAGTTGCCAAACATATTTGGTTCTACTCTATGGGAATTAACCCACATTTTTTTATCTGGATATTTATTAAAAATATCTACTAAAGGTTTGTCCCAATTTTTGATAACATAAAAATCAGAATGTAGAAACATTATAAATTCAGTCTCCACTTTATCAGCACAAAAATTCATTCCACCCCCAATACCCAGAGGTATTTCATTTTTATCAATATAATATTCTAAATTATATTTTTTTGAGTTTTCTGCTAGCCATTTATCTGTTCCATCAGAACAATTTTCTGCATGAATTATAAATGGTGAATCCTTGTAGAAGGAATTTTTACGAACACTATCTACTGCTATCTTTAGATACTCTAAGTTGTTATATGTTGAAATGCAAAATGTTATCATGTTACTTTTTTATATCCTGTTTGTATTTTAGATGGATTTCCATATGCTTTTACATTTGGAGGTATATTTTTGGTAACAACACTACCAGCACCAATCAAACTTTCTTCACCAATTATTATACCACATACAATGGTACAATTTGCACCAACTGAACATCCTCTCTTAAAGAGGGTTGTTCTAAATCTATTACTATTTTTCCAATCTCCTCCAACTTGAGGGTTAAAATCATTAGTAGTTACTGTATTTGGACCTAAAAATACCATATCCTCCAAAGTAACTCCTTCATAAACTAAACTATGGTTTTGTATTTTACACCCATCACCAATTATAACATTTGGGCCTATATAAACACCTTCACCTATTACACAATTTTTACCAATTGTTGCACCTGAACAAATATGTGAATATGCCCAAATATTAGTTCCTTTCCCTATTAAGACGTTGTTATCAATAATTGCAGTTTTATGTATCATATTTTAAAATTTTAATGGAGCATTCCAATTAGATTGTAAACCGATACCTATATACATTTGGGCATAAGTTTCTTCAGTATGACCTAACTGTTTTGCTAATTTATATTGAAATGGGTAATGAAATATTTTAAATATTGGCTCTGAAGGTAAGAATGGTATGTTTTTGTATAAAATCCATTCTCCATGCCAACAATTTTCTTTTGCTCTATAATTTAATAAATCTAAAAAGTTAGTATTTTGGGGTTTACATAACTCTTCATATAAAGTTCTTAATGCCTCCGAAAAATATATCAATGCAGAACCAGAGTATCCATATATTTTACCTGGCCTTTGGAAATAATCTTTAATTACTTTTCTATTATCAACCCACCATTCACTTAATTCATGATTTCCTCTAATATTAATTGAAAACTCTCTCATAGACTTATCTTCATGCATAATTAAATAAGGAATACCATCTGGGCTTATAAAATCTTCTGTAGAAAATTCTTTAATAAAGTAAAAATCCGAATCAACTATTATATAATATTCTGCAATTTTTGTTTTATAAAATTCCATCTTATATAATTGTTGTGTAAAATGGCTTTGATTATTTACTAAACTTGTAACATCTTCATCAAAAATTATAGTATAACCATCGGTTCCAAATGTGTTTTTCCATATATCATGGTCTGCACGAGGTATTTGAAAATAAAAAGGTATTTGATCTTTATTAAATTTTTTAACACTTTCATATAGTATTTGGGCTCTTTTTATATCCCCTCTAAATGACTTACAAAATAATATTAATTTATGTTCGTATTCTATTTTATCCATTTACTGAAAAGTTTGGTAGGTTTTTTAATTTATTATTAATTTTTTCTATTTTTTTTAAATAAGGTTTTACTTCATCAATATAATCTAAGGTGTTTCTTGTTTTAAAAGATAACATTTTTACTCCATAGATTTCCTCAAATTTTTCTTTATAATCACTAATTACATCAGTATTAATTATTACAATAGGAAAATAGGAGGGTTTAGTCCAATTATCAATTTGTTTATCAATATTATCTAACCAAATATCAATGCTAAAAGAAACTTCATTATCACCCTCCATTAGTTTCTGAAAGTTATGGTGCATGTTTCTTTTTATTTGGGATGATAAAGCAATTCCCACATCTTCAGTATAGCAAAAAATACCACTGCCTACTTGCACATCTAAAGGTTTTATATAATGGCAAGCTTTCATTTCATAAGGAAAATTATAAGTAGTATATTGAACCTTTATACAATCCCTAATAAAATTTGACCTACACCCCCCAAATGAATTTATCCAAATATCAATTGGTTCCCTTTTAAATAATTCTATTATAACTTCTTCCGAAAAATTATGTTGTCCCATTATAATGTATCGTAATAAGAGTTTTGTTTTTCTTGTCTTTCAATACCTTTTGGGTGATATAAAGCATATTCTTCTTCTTCAGGTAGCATACCATGTATTTTATATCCTTCTATTACTTCATGTACTTTATTAACCCATTTAATATCTGGGTGTTTTCGGTATATTCTCATTTGCCAATCTGCCCAATTAACCCAACCTTTTTCATTCACTCTCCAACCCCATTTTTTAATATGTTCTTCTGTTAACCCTTCAACAGTATTTACTCTAGGTACTCTAAGCATATCTACAACTTGGTTATTTTCTAATATGCTCGGAAGTGCCTCTATAAGATATTCGTTAGGTATCTCATCAGCATCAATATTGAAAATAAAATCACCATTACATAAATCTGTAAGTTTATTCTTCCAATTAGCAAAGTGTCCCTTAAACTCTGAAATATGCCAATTGAATTCACCGTTAATTGATTTTGCTCTTAAGAAATCTTCAACTAATTTAGAACCATTTTTGGAATCATATAGAACTACGATTTCATCTTCATGTCTTTTATGCTTTAAAAGGAATAATATAAGGTATTGTATTTCTATAAACTCATTACATACTGTTATTGCATAACTTATTTTCATAAACTAAATATATATTTTTTTAATTGATCTGTTGGTTTCCAATTTAATTGTTTTAAACTGTCATCATTTTCACGAATAGTTTCTTTATAATTACCAGATTGTTCAGGTATATTTATAGACCCAACATAAAATTTCTCTTTAAACCAATCATAAATTTGATTAATAGAATAATTATTACCTGTTCCTAACTCCCAGGCATCTTCATGTTTAATACTTTTTATTCCAATTTTCCATAACCCATCAATTATGTCATCAATATACGTAAAATCTCTTCGTTGTTCACCATTTCCTACAATAGTTATGAGTTCTCCATCTCTAACCTGACGTCTCCATTTTCCTATAACTGCAGCCCAATCTCCATCTATTATTTCACCAGGACCATAAACATTATAAAATCTAACTATTTCAATGTCCATCCCATAGGTTTTTTTATACATTTTACATGCTTCTTCTCCTATGTGTTTACACGCGGCATAAGGTGATTGGTATGGGTTATGCCACCTAGAAGATGAACCAGCATATACTACTTTAGTATTCTTATATCTAGCCCATTCCAATACTTTTTGGGTTCCAATAGTATTAACCCTAAACGTTTCATCTGGGTTGTTAAATGATGGTTGTATTCTTGATAATGCTGCTAAATGGTATACTAAATCAAAATTCCTATTTAATTTAGAATATTTTTCTATATGCTCAACCTTCCCATCAAAATACTCACACCCCTCAATATGGTTATTTTTTAAACCTATTGAATAATCATCTATAGAAATAACTTGATGTCCTTCTTTTAATAACTTTTTAATTAAAGCAGTTCCAATAAACCCAACTCCTCCTGTAACTAATATCTTCATTTATTCTGGTAATACCCCAATATACGAAAGAGCATCTATATAATCACGTTCTTTAAAATATTTTATTGTAGACATATCGGCTCTGTGTTTTTTACCTTTATATTTTTCCCTATCTTTTTTAGAAATTTTAATTGATTTAACTGCTCCCCATCTCCAATCATTTCTTCCAGTACCTGAAGCGAATATCATACCCTTATTAGGTATATTTATAGTAGAAGGCATCCATATTTTACCTGTTTCTTCTTCCTCATCCATTAATTCTTTATACAATTCAGGTATAATTTCAAATTGTTCATTAAAAAAATCATTCCCTTTTTTCATTAAAGAATTAGATTGGAACCCACAACCATAACATAGTTCAATGGAAATTTCTTTTGTAACTTCTTGCTTATAACAAGCATCTGAACTGCAACGGGTGCATTGTATTAATTTATCGTGTTGCATATCTTTTATTTTTTATTTTATTTTTTCCAATTTAGGTAATTTTAATTTAGGTAATTTTAATTCTACCTGTTTAGGAAAATCTGGAATGTTTTTATCTAATATATTTTCTATTAATTCTTTCATATTTTCCCTAGTAAAGTTTTGTTTAATATTTGTTTTTTGTTTACGGGAATTTTTTAAATATTCTTTATAATGTTTATAAATATCTTTCATGGATTTTATAGCTGCTAAAGTATCAATTTTAAACCATTTAGATTCTTTAATCAACCAGTTATTAGCTGCAGAAGTATGTACTTCCTCTAATTCCCCAGGAATTAATGAAGAATATTTAGGATTTAAAAAGTCCATATGTCCACTCCAACCAGAGGCTATAATAGGTTTTCCTGTTGTTCCAAATTCTAAAAGAGGTCTACCAAATCCTTCTCCTTTAGTAAAACTAACCATAGCTTTTACTTTTGGGTTATTGTATAATTCATTCATTTCATCATCACTTAATTCACCATTAAATAAGTAAATATTTGGGAGATTTGAAGAATTTATATGGTAAAAATCACAAATATATTTAACCTTTTCAAGTATTGCTTCTCTACTCATATAACTAGAAACCCCAATAGAGGATTTTAAAATTAAAGCAGGTTTAGGTCCCCTTTTATCTTTAAATGCTTTTAAAAAGGATTCAATTAAAACCCCAACATTTTTTCTATCATGACCATGGTCTCCCTGCATCCAATGTCCTACAAATAGATAACAAAAGGATTCTTTAATATCTTTTAAAGATATATTTTTTATTTCTGTAGGTTTTAAAGGTTTATATGTTCCTAAATCTACTCCTTCAAATACAACAGCTATGGGTTTTTGTAGTTTTAAAATTGAAGTTTGTTGAGTATTTTTATCCTTTACTTCAAATGATACTCTTTCAAAAGTATTTTTGCTAAAGTGTGATGAAACCCAATTCATATCCATTCTATTTAAACCTACTATCCATTCTCCCTTACATGCTGTAGATTCAATTCCTGCTGTTAATCCTATGTTATATTTCCCTACAGGTTGGAATTCATTTGGGATAGTAATCTGCATCCAAATTTCAGGTTTTGTATGTTGCCAATTAGAAGATACTATATGACTATTCAAATACTCCCATTCAGGATGGTCTTCACAAAACCCCCAAGCTGTCTCTCCCCATTTTTGGGGTAAAAGTTCTACCTTATATTTATTTAGTTCTATTATGGATTTGATAATATCACGCGCACGGCTCCCGTAACCTGAATATGTATCAAAAGGTGATGATATTACAAATCTTGGTTTATTACTCATATTAATAATTTAGTTGATGGTTTAAAAATTTGCCTTTATACTCAGTAGCATTTACAATTTCATATTTTTCTTTAGGTTTCCAAACATCAAATAAAGTATTTAACGCATCTATTACCCTATTAGCTTGATGTTTAGAAGTAAAACCTGCTTCATCACCCATTGCCCATTTCCTTCCTTCTAAACCACACTCAATTCTTTCATTATTAGATAAATTATATACCTTTTTAATTATTTTTGCTGCATCTTCATAACTACATCTATCATCAAAAATATAAGGGGTAGGAGGTGAACCTTGAACAGAAATGTTTGAAGGATAAACAGGAAATGCCCATTTTCCATGTTGTTTATAGGTACCTCTATGATTAGAAGGAAAATCTTTATCAAAATCTATCCATTCCCCTTCTTTAACCCCAGGACCTTCATCAAAATCATATTTAAACCTCATTTGGTCTTGCATACCACCTGTTACATTAGCTATTATAGGTGTACCTGTTAACATTGCTTCTGTAAGAGTTAACCCCCAACCTTCATTAGAAGTTAATAATATTTGGGCATCTGCTAAATTATATAACCAATTTAATTGTTCTACAGATAATATCTTTTCTATTATTTTTACATTATTAGCATATTTCTCTCCAAAAAATAATTCTATATTGGCCTTTAAGTTAGTACCAGCATCTGAAGTAGATTCTGTTTTTAGTAATAATAAACATTCCTTGGCTTCTTTTTCAGGTAGAGTATCTAAAAAATAACGGAAAGCTAATAGAGTATCTGGGATTTGTTTTCTTCTAATGTTTCTAGAATTAAAAAATAATATAAATTTAGGGTCCTGGTTTCCTAATAATGATTTTTTAAAGGCCATAAAATCAATATTATTTTTATCTATAGGACAGTAAACATTCGGGTCTTTACCATGAGGAATATATCTAAATATTTTATTTTTTTCACTTCCCTTTAAGACTAATTTATTTATATTAACTGTTTGTTTTGAAATTCCCATTAATAAATCACAAGCCTCATAATAGGGCTTATTAAATAAAGGGGCAGGATAATTATCCCAAATATTCAAATATGTAATCGGGATTTGTTTTCTAATTTCATTTTCCATATTAAAAACCCAAGTAAAATATCTAGGATCAGTAATTAAAAATAAAGCATCTGGTTTTTCTATTTTGATGATGTTTCTTAATAATGTACTATTACCATAACCATTTGTAGGGTATAATTTAACATATGAATCTTTTATATTTGCTTCATTGTTAATAGCTTCGGATAAATCCAATTGTTTACCACTTTCAGGATGTTTCATTGCCCCAGCAATTTGTACCCAATTAAAATGATGAGAAGTGTGTGTTACTATTTCCTTTGCTATTGTAGCGACTCCACTATGTACTCTAATATCATCACATATTAGAAGTATTTTCTTCCTTTTGTCATAAGGAAGATGTTTAAAACTTTTATTCATCTAAATTTATTAATTTATAGTTCTAGATTAATTTGATTTGTTATTTTCTTTCTAAAATCTTCATCTGTAAGGTATAAATAAATAGCCCTATCAGATAATTTTTGAAATGAAAATTTTCTTTTTACACATTCAATTTTAAATTCTTGGAATAAATCACTTTGGATTTTAACACTAGTAAGTGTTTTTTCTTTATTACTCATAATCTTTATTTTTAATAGTATTATATTTGTCTATACGTATGTATAAACTACAAAAAATGTTTATTAGCTCCACATAATTCTTTTTCTTCTCCATAGGGGCAAAAATTGCAATTAAATTTAGAAGGTGATTTTGGGTAATCTTTTTCTTTTATTTCTCCACTAGAATTAAAACATTCACTAATAAAATCATTAACAGCAGTTTTTGCTCTACCTAATTTAATTTTCCCACTAGGTGGAGAAAATTGTTGGACCCTATATGATTGATAAGGTGACATAAGCTTTTCATCATCCGGATCTAATACTTTTCTTTTAAGAATAAAAAATTCAATTTCAATCTTATCTAAAGGTATTCCGTATTGTTCCGAAAAATATTGTTTATAGAGGAGAAGTTGGAATTGTTTATTTTCAGATTTTTTAGCATAATCATTCCATCCCCCAGTACTTGTTTTTATGTCGATTATCTTAAATGTTTCTGTTGCTTCATGGTATGTGACAACATCAAGATATCCCATGTATAATACGCTATTTAACATTTTATTTGGTGCTATTACAATAGGTATTTCGCAACCAACTAAATAGGTACCCTTTTTAGAAAAATATCTTGTACGTTTCTTTTTAAACCACTCTAATATAGCAACCCCATCTTCAAAAAATTCTCTCATTTCATTAGCGTCTGAGAAATGGGAATTATCATTCTTTTTATATTGTAATTGATATTCACTTATATATTTCTCTTGAAAATATTTTTTTAAATCTATATCTCTATCGGCTGCAGCAAATGATTTTTCATAAGCATAATCCAAATAATGTTGGATAACTTCGTGAATGGCACTCCCGAAAACCGTATGGATTGAAGAAGTAAATCTTCGTATCTTATCTTTATATTGTAGTTTCCAACGATGAGGGCAACCCCTAAAAATTGACATCTGGGAATAAGATATATTCTTCTGGTAAGCAAAATTAATTGGTTCAGGTGGGTTATTACGAATTTCCTTTACTATTTTTGGGAGTTTTTTTGCCATATTATTTTATTTACGCCACTTGTTGCGCCCAACTAAGAGCCCAATGATGCCATAATTGGCAATATCTATAAAGGTATCTTCCATACCTTCTCCTTGAACATAGTTTTTACCATTAACTAGTAAATTTTTTAAACGTGATATTTTATCAGTTAATCTAATAGCTAACCCAGTTAATGAGAATTTTTTATCATCGCTATTATTAACGATATCTCCACCTAATGTTATGTTATTAAGTCCATAATCAAGATGTTTGCGTGCAAACAATTCATACTGTTCCTCTTGGATATTTTGAAATTCTTCTGATAATTCAGGGTATTCTTCTTCAAAAATAGTTATGATTTGATTTGTTTCATCATCCATAAATTCTTTGATTTTTTTATTTGGATATTTAGCATTCATAATTTCTCTATCGCTCATAGTTATTTGTTTTATTTTGTTACCAAAATGACCCTCATTTTCTTCTAAATATTTTGTTACTGAACTACCCATTTAGTAATCCTTTAGTATTGAAATATTTGTCTAATGCTTCTAACCTATCGTCAGCATCTACTAACATAATAAGTGCTTCTTCAGCATTTTTGTAAAAATCTCCTGTTGAATGGTCTCCAATACCAACTGCTTTATTACCTAATAATTCAAGTGATAATAATGCTTTAGCCTTATCTGCTTCAGCAGATGTTTTTAACATAGTATATAATTCTTTTGTCATTTTAATAAGGGTTTTATTTCTTTTTTATCTAATCCTCTATTATTCAATATACGATTAATTTTTGGGGTATCCAATATATTTATATATTCTTTTGCTTCTTTAGAAGAACATTCAAAATAATCTTTAATATGATCTACTAAATCTTTATTAGGTTGTTTTACCTTAGATTTAATGTACTTGTTCCATTTATTATTTTTAGGAATGAATTCTTTATAAATAGAATATATCATCCTTTTTTCTTGAGGTGGGAAATCTTGTACATAATTAACTATTTCAATATAATCTGGGTTCATGCTAATGAACTTATGGATCATATAACTGTTCCAAACCTCCCAATCTTTATCAGTAAATGATTCAACAGGAGGTTTAGTAGTATTAATTGCCTTTAACCAATCAAAAATATTTCCCAAATCTAATCCATTAATTCATCAGCCAATTCTTCTCTAAGTTCTTTTGGGACTGATGACTTAAGAATTTTTTTAGTTGATGGGTCATAAAAAACTGGAATTGGTAATAAAGCATCTTCGTCTGTACCCATTACAAATTTAGATATAGTTCTTAATACTACTCCTTGTTGGAAAACTACTCCACCATCAAAGTTTTTAATAGCTGTTGTATTTTTTAAGTCAATTGGTGGTTGTTGTACTTGCTGTTGCATAATTATTATTTATTATTTATTATTTATTAAATTTTGAATTAAAGAGGCACAATTAATCTCCTTATCAATTCGGAAATTTGCTTTATATTGGTGTTCATTTATTAAAATAGCTACTGTACCTTCTTTACCTGGGAGGTATTCAGATGCTCTTTCATATAGTGATTTAAATAATTCATCAAAATCATCTACATTTGCATCTGCGATTACTTGACGTATAGATGTAAATCTATAAGTTGATTTTAAATCTCGTTCTGCTAAAATTGATATTACTTTATCTATATAATTAGATGATACTAATATTGATTGATCTAGTCTAAGATATAAATCATTTGCACCACCATCTACAGTTGATAATTGTATAGTATTAATACATTTACGTAAATCAGGATAATATTGATTAACTAAAGGTACTAAATCATTTATGTCGTGTTCAATATGCTCTTGTTGTAATATCCAATTTAAATGTTTAGCAACATCTTTTTTAGTTGGAGGTACAATTTTAAGTACTTGACATCTGGATTGTAGAGGATCAATAATACGCTCTACAAAATTACAGGTCATAATAAACCTTGTCGTACGAGAGAAAGTTTCAATAATATTACGGAGTGAAGCCTGCGCCTGTATAGTAAGAAAATCAGCTTCATCCAAAATGACCACTTTAAGTGGTTTAAAAGAAGCAACGCTCGCAAATCCTTGTACTTTATCACGAATAGTTTCAATACCTCTTTCATCACTAGCATTTATAAGAAGCGAATCACAATCTAGGTTATGTACTATTAGCTTGGCTAAAGTAGTTTTACCGCAACCTGCTCCACCATATAAAAGCATATTAACAATATCATTTTGGTTAAGAAATTGTTGTATTGTTTTTTTAAGATTTTCATTACCAACAAACTTGTCTAAAGTAAGTGGTCTATATTTTTCATTTAACAACCCATGGTCACTCATATAACTAATTTATTTTTTATAACTGTAATATACAACTTTTATTATTGTTCCCCAAACTCTCCGTACAGGCTAAATTTTTTAACAGGTTCTGGTTTTACCTCTATTTCATCTGTTTGTATAGCGTATAATTTACTCTGTAGTGGTTCTAATCTATAATTCCCTTTAAATCCTGTTTTAACCATATAAGCTTCAAGTGTGTCTGTAAGAGATTTATGGATTGGACCATCAGGTTCATTTGCAACTAACCGCCAACGATCCGAAGGAGGTACACGTCTTGCTATTAGAACATTTTCTTCTACTATTTTTTTATTAGTTTCTTCCATGTATGTAATATACAAAAATTAAATGGGGAAACCAAAAGCTTCCCCAATTAAATTATTTCGATTCAGCCACAGATGCTTTTTTATAATCTGTGATTACTCTTTTAATAGCTTGTGCCGCTTTTCTAGCTCGTGCTTGACTTGCTTTTGTAGTTCCATTATTTTCTGCTGCTAAGATATTGAAGTTTTCTTCAATTACCTCAAAAATTTCTTGTTTTGTCATTTTTTTATTTATTAATTATTAATTTACATTCCCATCATCATTGATGGATCCATTTGTGGGGGTTTATTATTATCTTCACTTGGTTCATCTACTACTGTACATTCAGTCAATAAAACAGTACCTGCCACAGAAGCAGCATTTTCAAGAGCCGTTCTAGCTACTTTAGTAGGATCAATAATACCTGCTTCTTTCATATCAACAGTATTATCAGTTTTAATATCATATCCTAACCAACCATCATTTCCGGAATTAACTAACCCATCAGCTATAATTTGTGCTTTAACTGAATCATGACCAGCATTAACTAAAATTTGATTAAAGGGTTTGGCACACGCTTGTTTTACAATAGCTGCTCCTGTTGAATTAACTTCTATATCTGAAGATGCATATAGTAATGCTGTTCCACCTCCAGGTACTATTCCTTCTTCAATAGCAGCTTTTGTTGCATGTAATGCATCATCCACACGATCTTTTTTCTCTTTCATTTCAGTTTCAGTATTTCCACCTACATGAATAATTGCTACTCCTCCCGTAAATTTCGCCAACCTTTCTTGGAGTTTTTCGATTTCGAACGGAGTTGATGCTTTGGTAATTTGTTGTTGTAATTCTTCAATACGTGCTTCAATTGGTTCAATTCCTCCTTTTCCATCTACAATTGTTGTTTGTTCTTTTTCTATTGTTACAGTACGAGCTTCACCAAACCACTCCCAAGAGAATTTGTCAAGCTTCATTCCTTTTTGTTTATCAAATACAACTCCACCTGTAGTGATAGCTATATCTTCTAATATTAATTTACGTCTATCACCAAAATCTGGAGCTTTAACAGCACATACTTTCATTGTACCTCTCATTTTATTAACAATAAGGGTTGCTAATGCTTCATTATCAATATCTTCAGCAATGATTAATAATGATTTTGCCTGGGCTGATACTGCCTCTAATACAGGTAATAGTTCTTTTACTTGAGTTAATTTTTGATCTGCAATAAGGATTAGAGGGTTATCTAAGATAGAAGTCATATTGTTGTTATTAGTAACAAAATATGGAGATTTATAACCTCTATCAAATTGTAATCCTTCAACAGTTTCTAAGTAAGTTTCTCCTGTACGAGATTCTTCAATATGAACAACACCTTCTAATCCTACTTTATCTATTGCAGTTGAAATTAACTTCCCAGTTTCAGGATCATTATTAGCAGAAATTGTTGCAATTTGTTCTAATTGTTCTTCGTCTGAAATGTCTTCTGATATATTATTTTTGAGGTTATTGACTACTTTTTTTACAGTTGAGTCAATATCTCTTTTTATTTGTACAGCATTTTCATTATTATTTAAAGCATTTAATCCAGCTTTAACCATTTCTCTAGCTAATAAAGTTGATGTTGTAGTACCATCTCCAGCCTTTTCAGCTGTTTTAATAGCCGCTTGTTTAACTAATTGTACTCCTAATTCTTGGTTAGGGTCTGATAGTGTAATTGACTTTGCTACTGTAACCCCATCTTTTGTTGATTGAGGTACTCCTTGAGGGTTTGAAATTACTACATTTCTACCATTAGGACCTAATGTTGATACTACAGCATCTGCTAAAATATCTATCCCTTTTACTAAATTAGTTCTTGCATCTGAACCTAATGTAACTTGTTTACTCATTGGTTAAATCTTTTATTTGGTTAATTTCTTCTTCAGTAACTTCAGTTTCTGCAATTAATTCTTTAATTGCCACTTTTTGTTTTATTCGTCCTAATACCTGGTTCTCGGGTCCTACATAATATTCTTCTCCATCATAAGGTAATTTAGTGAATCCCATAGTAGGAAGGATAACTTTATCTCCAACCTTTAAAATAGTTTTAATAAACTCTCCTGTAATTGTTGGTTTTCCTGGTCCTACTGCTACTATAGTACCCATTTCATTTTTATCTTTTCCTAAATCTGGTACTATAATACCTCCATAAGTAGTTTCTTCAGTTTCTATTGGTTTTATAATAACGGCATCAAATAATGCTTCTAATTCCATCTGTGTAATTTTTAATGTTAGTACTTATTTTTATGTAATTGTTAATATATTCTTCTAAACTATCAAAATTACCTATATTTGATTTTAGATTGGCTATTTTTTGTAATGCTTGATCCAGATTAGCAAAATAGTATAATGATTTTTCATATGTTTTTGATTTACCCTTAGACCTAAAATGAGAGGCATCAGATGTCACATTTTGTTTGATAGTATAACTGTATTCATCCCTAGTAATAAAGAATGGTTCTAGTAAAGGATCAGTAATAGTTTGAATAGATTTTCTTTTTGTTGTCATATAACTTATTAATTTGGACCATAATATACGAATAATATTGCGCTAGGACACGTTTTTTTAATAAAACTTTTATTTAATTTTAATAGTTTTTGCTTTTTTAGATTCTGCAATTGGAATAAATAGATGGAGTAGTCCATCTTTCATCTCTGCTTCTAATTTCTCAAGTTCGAATTTAGCTGCTACTTTATACCCTAAGTTAAAAGACCTTTTAGCTAATCCTTTATAGACGTAGCCGCTATAATCTTCATCTTCAGTTGGTTTATCATAGATAATTTTTAAAAGATCTCCATCAATTTCTAATTGAATATCTTTTTTAGTTAGACCAGTACAGGCAACTTCAAAATGAAGTCCATCTTCGTCATAAAAAATATCTAATGGGTGTGGTTGTTTGTTTTCAAACGTAGTTGGTTGGAAAACGCCGTCTGCCTTAAATAGGTTACGGAATAGTAAGTCGAACGGTGTACGTTCATTGAATAATGTACTCATATCATTTAGTTTTGTGAGGCCGTAGCTCTCGGTTTATTATTTGTGAATATAACTTGTGCGCCCTAGCTGCTGCAATATTAAATTCTATTATACATATGTGATTACTCGTTTCTTGCGATAAAGTATTCACTATTTACTTCTTCTGAATAGAAGTTTAATTTCAAAACACCTATTTCAGATATTTTAAGGGTACTACTTTCCATATCTTTATTAGCATTTAATATGTCTTTAAATATATCTGAATCAAATGGGATTTGGATATCGCTTTTAGTAATATTACCTCTGAGTTGGTAAGTAATTTTGGTGGAAAATCCTGTATTATCCCCAAATATAATTTCACATACATTATCCCCATCAAAATCCGTAGTTGTAGTAATTAACATATTATTAACATCTGTTAAAGCACTTTTTGCTTTAATTAGATGAGTAATATCTTCACTAGTTAATTCAATTTCTATCTCAAAACTATCAGGATCTTCAAAATAAGTATTTTTTCCTAAAATTAAAATATCAGCCAATGAATAAGTTAAGTCAAAATTTAAATCGGCAATATGCATCTTAGTATAAACTGACTTTATTTTTTCAAGAGTTATATTTAATTCCCCATTAGTAATAGAAATTAATTTATTAAGTTTATGAGTATCAAATACCCCTAACTCAGCATCTTCTAAGTTAAAGTTATTATGAACTATTTTACATAATCTACCGTTATCACCAGCATAGATAGTAAGTTTATTATTTTTAATTCTCCATTTTACTTGATTATTTAAACCATTTAAATAATATTTGGAAATAACAGAGGATAATGTACTTTTTGAAACCATTTATTTTTATTTATTATAATATACGAATTTTATCTTAAATTTCAAACGAATTTAATGCATTAACATAAGGATTCAATTCAAGATCCCAATTTAGATCAGAAAAGAAACCAGTTAACTTATTTAATAAAATTGAATCAAATACTTTTTGTCTATCAGCGTATGCTTCTAAAAAATCTTGAATTTTTTCTGGTATATCATAGTCTTGAAATGCTAAGGCTTCTATTTTATATGGATTATCTTTACAATAAATCCATTTAACCTTATCAGCCATTGTAATTAAATTATGTTTTCTATCTAATTTCCATAATTTTAATAAATCATTATATCTAATAGCTGCTCTTACAGGTGCAGGAGCACCTTTAAGTATTTCAGTAAACATTTCACCTGCTCTAGCACTTGTACCTGAGTATTTTTGTAATTTTTTAACTGCAGTAGGATTACCTAATTTTGCTAATGGTATTTCTCCATTTAATATTTGTTTTTTAAATATTTTAATTTGGGAAATTATGTTACTTTTTTCTTCACCTTTAAGTACTTGTTTTAAAATATCATTAAAAAATTCCCCTAATATAGGTGGAAAATTTGCTTTCATAAATTCTAAACCTTTAATATCTAAAGTTTCTTTTGAAATACCTTCTTGTTTAGTAATCCATTGTGCATAACGTCTAGTAGCTCTAAAATATGCAGAACGAATAACACATTCAGTTTTCATTTCTAATCTATGTTCAGAAACATTAAAACATTCCTTAGCTAAAATATTATATTGGTCTGTAATAATATCTTGATATTTAAGTGCTACTTTTTCTAAAATATCATCCTTTTTTTCATCAGTAAACTCTTCAAAATCAGGATACAAATAAAATAATATAGGTTCAGCATCTAAATACACAGAATCAGTATCCATATAAGCACAATAATTTGTATCTTTAGAGTCACATATAAACCAAGGAGTTTCTTCTAAATGTTTCATTTTTAGTTCTTAATATAGGTTAATATAAAAAAAGTATCTAAGTTCTCCAAATACTTATTAAAATCTAGTATCAGCCCCAGGTAAAGGGGGTGCAGTTTTGGGAGGATTACCTTCAGAATCTAAATCATCCCTTTGAGTTTTAAGTACTTTATATTGGTTCCCTTTTAAAGAAAATGCTCCACCTTGTTGGAGCATCTTTTTAAAAAAATTTTCTTGAACTTCACTCCAACCCTCACTAATTTTAATTAATTCTTCTTTAGTTGCAACTTTTCCATTAATTGAAATTTTTGATGTTGATCTAATAGATTGTTTTTTTAATGTCATATATCTAATTTTGTTTCATTTGTAAAAGAATATTAATAGTCGAGGGATTCTTTAAATTTTTTAGCTAATTCCTTATCTTTCATAACCTTATTCATATGGCGGTTAGCACATAGAGCTGATTCTTGTATAATTCTGTGACCTGATAATGTAATTGCTTCACTTAGTATAGATTGATTCATACCATACCTAAATGAAGGTAATGCTGTTGCTCCATATAAACTATTAAGCAAAATTTTCATTGTATATTGCATTAAATGATTATATTCACCTGCTTCTTTATCCCCAGACTTATATGCTTTTTTCATACGTCCTTTATATAAAACACGTTCTTCAAACCATTTTTTAAGTATAGTTGATAATACTGCTTCTTTATCTGTTCTAAACATTGAACCATTAGCTGCTACAGCTAAATTTTGAGATTCAATTATTTTTACTAATTCTCCAGCTTCAACATTAGTTTGGCGTCGTTTTCCATTTTCAACTAACAATAAATCTTTTGAATCACGTTTTTTTAAATCGTTAAGACCCAATCTATTATTACGGTCATCTGCATCTATAATACGACCCACGAATGTTTCTTTACCAATGTTAATTGACATAATTATAGATGGATATAGTGATGTTAAATCTTCATCAAACATATACTTGTATAATCCCGCTTTAGGGCAAAAAAGGTATCCTCCAGCATAACCATCTTTCTTTTGAGGGTTAGGTTCTTTAGGTGGTGGGATTATATTTTGAGATAATAAATAAGCTGAAATCGCTCCGTCTTGGGTTACACTATTAGAATAAACTTCACTATAGTTATGTTTACCTTTATGTGATAGATTTTTAGTTAAAGCAATATATTGTAGCTTTTCATCTAATTTTTGGAGGATTTCAACATCAACAAAATTATATTGAATAAATTTATGTATATCAGTTTCAAATAATTGATCTAAATTACCTTCATATTCAATTTTATTCATGCCAACATATTTCTCTCCAATAGCATCTAATTTCCAGCTTGGTTCATCCTTCCAACTATATTTTTTATGTAAACGAATATAATCAAGTGATTCAACTCCTACAATATCAACATATTGATTTTGTTTATAGAAAAATTTAGAAAACTTTTTAGATTCTACTTTACCTAAAGGGGATAAATGATCAGCAAATTCTTTCCCTATTGTATTACACATTCTATAATATAAATAAGGTATATCAAAATAATCTGAATTATAACCAATTAAAATATCAGGATCTATATCTCTAATAATTTCAACGAATTTAGCTAATAATTGGCTTTCAGTACTACAAGGTATAATCTCTTTATTTTTAGCTTTAGTGTGCTTAAGTTGATTTTTTTTATCAAGAATTAAAATATGCCAAGTATCAGGGGTTTTATCCCACCAAGCAATTGAAGTAATAGGCATTGGAGCACTTTCAATATATTCTTCAGTTAATGCCCCTCCAATTTCACACTCAATATCAAAAAATACTTCCTTATGTCCTTTAGAAGGTACATCATTAATACCATATCTTTCAACTAAAAATTTTTGATAAATCTTCATATCATGGAAATGAAGTCCTGGGGTGTTTTTATCACTAAAATTAGGGTTTTTGGAAAAATACCAATTATTAATATGTTTTAAGTATTCACCATTTAATCCAATATTAGTATGGTTTTCTTCTTTACATTCTTGGTAGGCTATATTTTCATAAGGAATCATTTGATAACCTTTACCTTCTTCCCAAAGATGCATCTCCCAAACATTATGTCCTAATTTTCTACCTTGATAACATTTTATATATGACATTTATATAATAGTTTCAGGATTTGAAAATTTTTGTAATTCATCATTAGTAAAAAATTGTGCTAAATCAGGTTTAAAGTAATTAATTGATTTCATCACTTTTAAGTCTCTTGTTCGGTAGACAATATACCGTCCTTCCGTAATCTTCTTAAAATGACAGGCCTCACCTTGTTCCTTACTTCTTTGGCTGACGGTAAGTAAGGCTTCTTTTTTAGTTTTACAAGATTTTGACATATTGCTTGCTTGTACCTCTTGATATGCATCCCGTATCTTATCCTTAAGGCCATGTAGCATAGTACCGTTCCCAAGGGAAACATAAGCAATGTCGCACAAAGCGTCCAAAACTTCCACAATGTCCCCTCTTTCGCAAGCTTCTCTATATTCTTCAAGTTCTTCGAGTATGAAGTCGTAAACGAATTGCCATTCTTTCTTTTTTGGGATAGTTGGTTCATAGTTGTTTAGTTTTCCGAATGTATAATTAAATTCTTCTACTTCAGATACAAAAGGCACATATTCTGATTGTTCAAATAAGTTTAATTGTTTACTCATTATTGTCATTATTATTTTATTTTTAAGTTTATGTTAAATAATCTTGTATATGTTTACTATCACTTCTTTCCCAAGGCATTTGAACCCATTCATTTCCTTTATGAGTATAGGCCCAAATATCTGGGGTAAAACATGAAGTGTGTGGTTTATGAAATAAAACGGCAGTATTTATTCCTACCCCATCTCTTAAAGTTATACCACTATCACAAATATCATCTACTACTAAAGTATTAGGTTTTATGACATAAGTATAAGGTAGATATAACTTATGTGATATCATAACAGCGGGAATTAAACCTCCCCTTTCTATTCCTGAAACTGAGTCTATATTTGGGAGTTCTTTAATGATTTTTTCACATAAATCATCAACTAAGTCATTAATATCTCCCCAACTATAAATTAATTTATTGTCTATTTTTAACATAGTCTATTTAAGGTTATTAGCACTTTTAATAGCATCAAAAAACTCATTTCTTACTTCAGGTTTATTAAAGAAATTACCTGAGAGTTTGGTGGTAACCATTGATGCTCCTTGGTGGTTAGTACCTCTACAAGAAACACATTGGTGAGAAGCAACAATTTGAACCGCAACCCCCATATTGTCAGTACATACTTTATTTACTGCCTGATGGATTGCCATTGTAAGTTGTTCTTGGATTGCTCCTCTACGACCAAAATGTTCAACTAATCTATTTAGTTTAGATAATCCAATTACTCTTCCTTTATCACTTGCTATATAAGAAATATGAACTCTACCTAATATAGTTTCATGGTGGTGACTACACATACTAGTAAGAGGAATATTACATTCAGTAATAAGACCATCATATCCATCTGCGGGAAATGACGTTATAGATGGCGGTCCATCATACCTCCCAGCCCACTGTTCTAAAACATATTTTTTTGCAATACGACGAGGTGTTTCCATTGAGTTAGGGTCGTCTCTCCAATTACATTTTAATGCATCTAAAAACTTACCATAAGCTTCTTCTGCATCATCAATCATTCTTGCTTTTTCTAGGTTAGTAAAGGGAAATCCTTCAGCAACCCCATTTGCATAACCTACTTTTACTACTTCTAATTGTTCGTGAATTTTTCTACGTTTGTTCTCCATTTATATAACTTTTTATTTTATCTACTAATACTAATACTTCATCTGGTTCCATTGTTATGGCACAACAGACATTGATGTTCTCTTCTATTTCTTCTAATATACGAAGGGCTTCTGACTTATCCAAATCTATATACCTAAATCTTTTTTAATATCCTTTTTTACTACTCTTAAATATTTTGCTCGTTTCTTTGCATCCACAAAGGGAACTGACCAAAATTGTTTAGTCTTTCTCCATCTGTTTAGATTCCAACCAAAAACAAAAGTATAAACACCCATTACTAGTCTTAACTTAACAGAGTTAAGATATAATGTAATAACAGGTAACATAGGTGCCCCGTGTGTTATATAGGTTCTAACTTTTTTATCACTAAGAAATGGTTTTGGATAGGCATATTTCCCAAATAAAGGTACAAACTTATAAGCAAATCCAGGTGTAAACACTTCGTCAAAAAATGTTTCCATTTTAGGTACCATTCTAAACCACCAGACTGGGGATACAAAATAAATATGGGTTGACCATGTTACTAAATCTTGATATTCTTTTATTAATTCAGTTCTATTACGATGAAGTTTATCATCATACACATCAATAACTTCATATACTTCATTATTCCTTTTTAATTGCCTTATAATAGTTTTAAATATACCATTATAGCAAAATGACTTTTGATCAGGATGTCCAATTACTACTAAATGTTTAAAATTCTTTTTCATCATACACATCTTTCTTGCTCAAAGGCTATTATGTGTGGACGCCAAGTCATTCTATAACCATTATCTCTAACCCAATCAAATACTAAAGGGTACGATTTAAATAAAGCTTCTCTTGAATCTCCAGCAGGCATAAACCATACTTTTTCAGATTTAACATCTAGTTGGGCTATACAATCCATTATTTCAGCTAATGCATCTTGATCTTTACCATCCCATACTGGTTTAATATGATAATCTGAATGGTAAGCTATTGATTGTTTAATTGCATCATAATTAAGTCTTAACTTATTATGTTGTCTAATCATTTTCTCATCTGTTTCTTTACCCTGAGGAGTTAGTACTCCTAACTGTGGAACAGAGTTAGAAAACTTAGGGCTAATAGATAGCAAATTAATAGGGTAATCTGTGGGTAAGAAGTGACTACCTTCAGTTTCGATAGTAATGAATATATCATTTTCATGTGCAAAGTGTGTTAATTCGTTAACTAAGTGAGGTATCATTGTAGGTGAGCCTCCCGTTAACATCATTTCTTTGATATGGGGGTTTGCTTTGTACATATCAATTATTGATTGAAATGTGTACTTACCCTTCTCTGGGTGGATTGAAGTATAAAAAGAATCACACCATCCACCCTCACCGAAATAACAACGATGCGTACATCCTGTAGTTCTGATTACAACAGTAGGATATCCTGCTCGGCTTCCTTCACTTTGTACAGCAGTATAAACTTCTACAATTGGGAGAACTTTATTGTAATCCTCTACTCTTTTTAATTTTTTGTGTTCCATAATTTTTTAACGTGGTTTTTTATTCACTATATAACTAATTTTAAATACTCCTTAAATGTACGAACTAATTTGTTACGCTCCAAATGGTGAAATTCCATATGACAATTCCTACATATCATTACACATTTTCTGATTTCCTCTTTAATACGTTTTAATCCATAAGCATTAAATTGAAGATCTGTTACACTTTTATATTTAGTGCTTGGATCCAAATGGTGGAACTCTAGTAAGTAGGGTTTGTGATCTAACCCACACTTACAACATTTACTCATTCTTTTATAACGTTGAATAAAGTCTTTGTTTCTTTTTTCAAATCCTTTTTTCTTAGCTTTATTTGTTGCTTTGTATTTGTTTTCGTAATACCAAGCTCTGTACTCAGGCGTACCACCTTTAGGTTTAGTTTCCATATGTTATTTTATTATACATATGTGGGAGACCAGCGAAAACATGGTCTCCTAATCTTCTACGTAATATGCTGCATTTTTACCATGCTCCATAATTTTTTTAAGTGGTTTTTTATTCACTATATAACTAATTTATTGAAATTTTTAATGTATTTCCTTTACTATCTACTACTAAATATATTCCCTGTTTAAGATTAATATATGAACTATTTTTTAATTTTCCAACCTTTTGTCCAATATTATTATATAAAGTAATAGGATTAGATATTTTTAAATAGTTGATGTTACTATAATAAATTAAGTCTTTTGATATATCAAATGAATTTACACTTAATGTTTCATCAAACCTTATAGTTTGTATACCTACACCGAATAAGTTAACTATGAAAATATCCCCATTTGGTGCTTGTGTAACATCTACAGGCCCACTAAAAGTATTTACTGGATATATTTCTACTGTATAACTATACATTTCTCCTGATGAATCAGGTAAGGTTATTGCTGCATTTAACCATCCTCTTGTAAAGTCTGTAAATATATAACTTCCTTGAAGTTCATTTCCAAATATAGATGTTGTAATAGTAGTTCCTCCTGTTATAGAATTACCTTCTATTGCATTTCCATCTACAAAGGGTTCATTATCTTCTCCTAATAGTCTAGTTAATGCTTCTCCATTATGACCATAATCTAATAGGGGTTTGTTATTATAATCTACTTCAAAGGGTAGTTCGGTATCCGGGTCTATTTTTGTATCGGAGAAACTATAATCGTTAAACCCTTCGTATTTACCCCATCCTGCGTTTCCGTCGTTTTTCGCTATTGTTATCTCTTCTTTACTCCCAGCTCCTACGTCTGCTACTGTTAGTTTACCTTCATGGAATGATATTTCAAAAGGATTTCTATAACCGTAATCATATAGTCTAGATAACCAAGATTCTCTATCAGTTACAGTATAGTAAGGGTTTTGAAAATGAGCTAAACCGTTAAAAGAGTTTACACACAGTATTTTACCATTAGGAGTGGATTTAATTTGAGATCTATATTTTCCTGAGAATTCAATTAATTCTTCAGGTATAATACCTCTTTCTGCGGCTTGTTCGGCATACCCGGCTTGGGCTCCATCTCCAATTGATATGAAAAGTCTACCTGTTTGATCATTAGATAATGCTAGTCCTCCTCCTTGATGGTTACCAGCTAAACTTGGGATATTATCAACTAAGATATCTTCTCCAAAAACAGCTACATTCTGGTTCCATGAAACTTCCCACCTACTTACTCTATTTACTGTAGCAGAGTCTTCATCTACAGGAAGGTTTAAGTCAGGATATAAATAACTTTCTTCTACTGTATAGTAGGTGTATACGTAAAAATCATCTACTACAATACTCTGTAATCCTCTTTCAAAATAAGTTGTTACTTGTTCTGAAAAGTCTAGGAATGGTGTTTGTTCTCTAATCCACTCCTCATCTACTAAGTTGTAAAGCCAAAGTACTCCTGCTCTTTCTGCAACTATCATCTTATCTCCATCTGGATGGAATTCTAAGTCGATAGGTTTGTTGTGAAATGATGTAAATGTTTCTACAAGTGGTGTTTGTGCTAAAATTGTATTTATAGCCATAAACATCATTAAAATTTTTAGGTTTTTATTTAACATAATAGATATATTTATAATTAATTATTCAATGTAATATGCTGCATTTTTACCATGTTCCATAAATTTTACTTTAATAACCCTAACTCTACCTTCAGTTTCTTCTAATACAAAGGAGTTAACCTTTTTAAAGATATACTCTGCAAATTTTTCTGCTCCTGTAGCTGGTATTACTCTTACTTGAGCTACACCTGCAGCATCCATTTGTTTAAATGCTTCTACTTCAGGATCATCTTCTGCTATAATCATAGTATGATCAAAGGTATAATCCATCCAAGCTTTAGGTTGTTTACCATCAATTAAGGTTTTAGCTCTTTTCATACCTCCAAAATCCCAAACCCAGTTTCTTTCATCTAACTCCCCTTCAAAATACACTTTAAAGGATATACCATAACCATGTACAAATCTACAGTGTGTATCTGTAGCTTTCCATTGACGAAATACTGTTGAGAATCCGTCAAAGACTTTACTTGATTGAAATTTACCCATTATAAAAATTTATTATTTGTTGTTCAGATTGTACTCCTGTTACTCTATTTTTTACTTCACCATTTTCTAATAAAATTAGAGTTGGGATATTTCTAACCCCATATTTTGTAGATAATTCAGTATCTGAATCTACATCTATCTTTATGTAATTAATTTGACCACTTAATGATTCCATTGTAGGACTTAACATTTTACAAGGTTGACACCATTTTGCACTGAAGTACAATATTTCTTTGCTCATAATTGTTCTTTTTTTATATAATCTTTAATATTAATATTCATATGTTTTTCTTGATGATGGAAGTCATAATGATGGGTTTTACATAACACTATACATTTTCTCATTTCATCTTTTAACACTTGCCTTTTTCTACTTACACCATTAAAAAAATCAAATTCCTTTTGTGATGGGTCTAAATGATGTAAATCTAATACCCAATATCTATTTTCACCACATACTTTACACCCACAATATTCTTTATATCTATGGACAAGTTTTCTATTCTCATCTTTATAATTTCTTCTATAATGGTTATATTTTTCACCACTTTTTTTACCAAATCGTTTCCAAAAGCATTGTTGGCAATAACTTCTACCATGTGCTCTATCTTGGGTTTTACAATCTTTACATTTAGTTTTTTTCATATCTGTTGGTTTGGGCATACATATGGGCCCCTACCACCAAAATCGAAGTTTATACTAATTCTTCGCCTATCCCAACGATTTCACTCAATATAAGTAAAATAGCTGCAATATCCAAATTATACCATAAAGCTCCATATCCTAAGATACGAATGCCTGATTTGATAAAACTAATTTTTTGGTGGAGTTTTGGGTCTGGGATTTTTTGACCATTAATTTTGATTCCTTCTTCAACACTTAATATTTCTTTCATTTTTATTTATTTAATTTTAGTTATTTATATAAATTTTTACATTTTCCCATTTTCCGTACTTCATATTTTTATTAACTAAGAAATCAATACGTTTTGTCCATCTCTTATTCATACGGTCTTCTATAGTCCATTCACCATCCATTTCTCCTGCGTTCTCTATGCAGACTTTTGTCCCCATTGTAAATCCTAATTTTTCTAAATCTCTAGATACTGCAATCCATCTATGTCCTGCTGGATTTTTTGGGTTAATTTTTTTAAGTGATGCTGTAGTTAAGTAATCAGCATTACATTGTTTTGGGTCTGCATGATAAATAGTAGCTAATACCGTTACCACTAAAATAATAGATTTTATCATAAAATATTTTTACTTAAAATTAAAGGGGATTCATCTTTATTAGTAGATACTAAAAATATTGTTTCTTTTTCTTCAATAATTAATGGTTTATCACCATATAATTTTTTGTAATTTTCTCTTACGTAATTTTCTACTTCTTTACTCATATTATTTATACTAATTCTTCTTTTACACCTACTATTTCACTTAATATAAGTAAAATAACTGCAATATCCAAACTAATCCATAAAGCTCCATATCCTAAGATACGAATTCCTGATTTTATAAAGCTAATTAATTGGTGTTTTCTTGCATCAGGTAATTCTTGTTTTTTAGGTAAACCCTCATCAAGTTGTACTCTTTGATGTTTTTCTGTTTTTGGTATTTTATATTTTCCCATAATTTATATTTATATTAATTTTACTTCAGGTCTTTTTTCCCAATAATCCTCTCCCCCATAATATATGCATATCTCTTGTCCTAGGAATATAGGTTTAGTAGCATAGAATTGAAATGCTTCATATCTAGGGTGTTCTCTCCAATAAGCATTATTTATGTCATTATGGTTATAAATGCCCCCATATCCTAAAGGTAATACGAATTTAATAGGATTTATCATAGGCCAATAAAATCTATAATTAGGTAAAACAGGATATCCTTTACCATTTAAGTGAGGCAAAGTAAGAATATGACATTCTTCTATTATTTCCCCCTTTACTATATCTTTTATAGCAAATACACCTAATCCTTTTCCAGGTGATTCTTTAATTTCTATTTTCGTTGGAACCTGTAATTGCATATTTTTAAATTTGTTGGCTCACTAGGGATCGAACCTAGACTCTTCTGCTCCAAAAGCAGACGTGTTGCCAGTTACACCATGAGCCATTTTGTAGGAATCGATTAACCTACGAAAGTTGTACACTCTTTCTTCAGAATCTAGCGAACTAGATTGCTACGATTTTTTTTAGACATTTCTCCATCTACGTCTATCAGACCATTTTACTTTTTTGGTCTGACCTAACATAGTTAATCTGCTTACTTTGGTGTTAAAATCATTTCGGCTTTGATTTAACTGTGAGTTACCGTTTTGTTGTTTATTATCCATTACTTAAAAATTTAATATGTAACTATACGTATTCATTTTTTTCTCTATAATGTAAATATTCTTTTATGCTTACCCCAGTTTTTTTTTCTTGATAATGAAAATCTCTGTGACAATTAGAGCATAGAACTATACATTTATCTATTTCTTTCTTTACCTTTTCCCATTTATATCTCTCACCTTGTGAAATTTGGAATTCCTTTTCTTTAGGATCTGAGTGGTGAAAATCTAATAACCAGTTTCTACTTTCTCCACACTTAACACAACATTGTGAGTCTTTATATTCATTAATTCTTTGTCGTTGGGCTTTTTTCCAATCCCTAGACTGGGACATCATTTTTTCTTTATTTTTATAATAATATTCCTTTTGACGTTTATGTCTACAAGATTTACAATAAGTATCTAACCCTCTAACATTATGCTTACCAAAATATTCTAAAGTAGAAGGATATTTTGTTTTACAAATTGAGCAATTTTGAGTTTCCATATTTTATTTTATTATAAATATGGTGGCAGGTCTTGAAAATGACCTGCCCCCCAAAATTTATTATTATTTATGATAATCTGCAAGTACTTGCTTTACATAAGTTTCTGCTGTTTCATAACTAACTACCCCAGTTTCATCTTCATAAATTACGGGATCAGGACGACCCAGTTTGATAAACGCTTCAATACGTTCTACACTACTAGCTGATTTGTAATCACTATTACCACTAGGGTATGGTTTGTAGCTAGTATTAGTTCGTGAATAAACTTCATCGAAATTTAATCCTAACTCCTCACATAATACTTCTCCATCTTGTAAAATAGTAAATTTATCTCCTAATAAGTAAGGAGTAAAATACCCTACACTCTCATGATTATCATTACCCTCTCTAAAAGCAGCATCGTCAGCATCCCTAAATTCTTTTCTACAATCTTTGTAAATTTGGTGATCACCAGCATGTATTCCTAAAGCGATATCACAAGTCTCTCCTGTTCTATTTGCAACTGATAAAGCTACTGCTTGAGTAATAGAAGCAAACATTTTATTTCTATTAGGAACAACTGTTTCTTTCATATTATCTTGTTCATAATGTCCTTCTGGTACATCATCTCCACCTGAAACTAAAGCTGAATCTAATAAATCTACTAAACCATCTAGTTTAATTTGACGATAATTTACTTTGTGACCTTTACTTGCAAGGTAATCAATTAATGATTGAGCTCTTTCTAGCTCTACTTTATGTTTTTGACCGTAATCAAAGCTGATTCCAGTGCAAGTGTCATATTCTGTTAATGCTCTAAGTAGCAAAGTGCTGCTATCCATGCCCCCTGAGAGGCTAATTACGCAATGTTTTTTTGTTTTATTCATTTTATTTATTTAAAGTTTGCCAGGTATTATTAAGCGTATAGGCAAACGCTTTTATTTTACATTTTATATATGATCGAACATACGAAAAAATAGTTGAAAATCCAACTCCCCCTATTAAAAGAGTTAATAAATTTGGATGATAGTGCTCTCCACAAAGTCCTAATGCGTGTTTTATAAATTCTGCCATATTATTCTGCTATAGGTTCTGGGATGAAAATTTCTTGAACTTTAAAATATTCATCTAAAAATTCTCTAGTGTATAAAAATACTTCTCCAGTATAAACGGGGTTTTCAACATATCTTTGTTTAAAAGGTTGTTTTCTAATTTGAGCATAAGCATTTACTTTGTCTCCTAAAACTGTTCCACCAGCTTTTCCTAAATAATCGTAAAGTGACATCATAACTATATTGGTTTTAAATTATTAATTTCTCTAAATTTAGTTGTATTATAAATAATATCTTCATATTTAATATCTTTAAATTTAATATCAAAGAAGTCATTCATATTAGCATTTGGTTTATAATTCATACCATTACTACTATATCGTGTTCCATCTAGGGCAGCCATTACAGGATTTGAAGTATCAATTGATTCTATTCTTGATGGAAATCCATCATCATACCAACCAAATTCTTGTGGTATTGAACACCCTAGTAAATGAAACTTAATACCTTTTAAATGATCTAATTTAAATAAACCTTGTACAAATCGTACTCTACCTAATGCCTTTCCCATATCTGAGTTAGTATGTGGGAAAAAATCATTATACCAAGTAGCACCATAAGATACACATAATTTATTATAACCTAAATCCTTCAATAAACTAGCACATAAATATGCTTGATTTTTATCTTCACCTTGGATTACAGCAGTAAGTTTTGTTTTTTTAGGGTATTTAAACTGCTTCCAATATTTAGCTTGAGCTGCTGTTTGATGACAATCCATCCAAACATCTGGTACTATAAATTCATTTGGTTTTAATTCATTAACCCAATATTTTAACCTATCATAATCATAACCATGCCCCTTATTTACATCTTTAAGTTCATGTAAACTATTATCCATTATAACATAACGTCCTTTATCCCTAGCTTTTTCAAAGTATTGTTTATATTCTTCATCTTGATCTAACAAGTGGGGTAAGCAATAGTCATACTGATTAAACTCGGGGGATGCTGTTAATAAACAGCGGGGTACTTCGTGTGATACTTTCATTTATATAACTTTTTTAGGTCGTCCCCTACGCTTTAAAGGGTATGGCATATGGACTATTTTATACTTCTCTTCAATAATATAATAAAGATCTATCAGAGAGCCACTACATTCTAACATTTCTTTTTCAACTTGTTCCCTATTACATTTAAAATATTTTGTAAACTCAACTGTTAGTGAATGTAATCTTTCAGCTTCATCCTTTTCAAAATCCTCAATCAAACGTTTTCTTCGAGCTCTAATAACTGATGTTTTTTCTAGATATTTTTGGAGGTCAGTACCACATTCTTCTAAAATATCATTTAATTGATATTCAACTTGATATTGTTGGGCTTTATAACATGAATAATCAAAATCACCATTAAATATACGTTCACGAAGTGGTTTACGATTATCTAATGGTTTATTTTTTGGTTGATAACTTCTCCACCACCTAAACTGGTTATAGTTTATTTTCTGGTATTTGTTAAGTTGTTTATCAACTTGTTTTCTAGTTAATGGTATCTTAAACATATATTAATAAAAAATCCAAATTGAAATATAAAATAATAATGACACTACTCCCACAAATACTAAATTTTCTACAAATTCTAATGGATTTTCTTTAAAATATTTAATAAATTCTTTCATATTATTTTTTTAATTCCTCTTCTTTTATTAACCTTTTAAGCTCTAAGTACTCTCTGTACTGGTGTAGAAAGGATTTAAATTCACTTTCATCTCTCTCTGTCCATTTATCGAATCTAGACTCCTTTATCACTTTTCCATTCTTCATCATCACATACGATCCTAGGATTGAAGTTCCACCATTAGACGTCTCATTGAACATCTTATTAGCTATCCCCCAAGCCTTCTTAGGACTGGTAGATTGACCGAATCCTACTCTTCTAGAATAGCTCTCTCTACCACCTGCATACATAACTGGTAAATGTTCTACTTCATACTGCTTAACTGTAAATAAATTTGATTGTCTCATAACCTTAATTTTTAATCGCTCGAACCATTCGAACACGTGAATATACGAAGGATAACCTGGGAAGCCACATTTTTTACATATACTTTTAAAGAAAGGTTAAAATTTTTTATTAATAGGTTATAGTTAAATCATCATCTTTTGGGAGTTGAGATTTAAGTTTTTTTATTACTTTTAAAGCTTTATCTACTCTATTAGAACTTTTTGTTACACCTTTTATAGAATCTTCTAATTTTTTTATCTGATTTTTGGTTTTTTGGGTAGCTTCATCATAATGAAGACCATCATTCCCATTTTGACCTACTATATTCATTCTTTCTTCAGCATCTTCCCATTCTTTATAATCTACGGCTGCTTTCTTTAACGCTTCATTAGGAGGTGTTGGGTTTTCGGATTCTTTTACAATTTTTGAAATATCTCTAGGAGATAAGTCTAATACTTTTTCTCCGTATAAATTTTCTCTACTTCTTGGGTAAGCTTTTTCAAATGCAAAGTTAGCGGCAACTACTAAAGATATAGCTAAAGGATCAAATACAAAAATAATAACAAGTAGTAGTATATTAATAATCTTATCCATAGGCACTCCTGTAAGCCCGGAGAGATACTGTAATGGTCCTAATTCTCCTGCTACCTCTAAATTATTTTCTAAATCTAAAATAGCTAATTGGTACTTCTGTAAGCTATCAGCTACTATTTCTCTTTTTTGCTGTATATTTTTTCGATTTTCTTCTTCAACTTCAATACGTTTTTGCGAAAGTCTAAGTTCGGCAGTAGAGATGGTTGTTCTAACACCCCCAGCCACCGAGGTGTCTCGTACTTGTATCGACGAAGCTTTGGCGTTAGATAAAGTGCTAATATTATTAGAGATTCTTTTAAGTTCTTCATCATACCTAATTACATCGTTTTCGTAAAACTGTTTCTTTTGATCTAAAAATGCTGTCTGATTTTCTTTTATTGTTAATTGTCTATATGTATCTTGATATGCTGCTGATAAGAATCCATATATGCCCATACTTGTAATTAATACTAGTACTGTTGCAGCAACTACTAAATAAGTTCTTAATACCTTATTAAGTACTGTCCAGTATTGGTATAGTAGGGAGGCAATAACAAGTTTAGCTACCTCTAAAGAACCTGCCATTATAATTACTTCAAATGCTGCCCCTGCAAATAGTTTGCTAAGACCGCTAACAGAGTAGAAAGCAGCCGAAGCAGATACTGACAGGGCAGAAATTGCTATTATAGTTGGAAATATTCCTTTTTTTAAATTTTTCATGATTTTAAAGATTTTATAATAATATTGCTATCAAATATATCCTTTAAATTTTTATAAGGACAAGAAGTTATATCTTGGTGTAGACTAAAGGGTTGATATAAATTATTTGGAAACTCAGGAGTTAAGGTGAATGAGTTAGCTTGTATATTAGTGTGTATCTTATACCCGAATACATGAGGATGAGTTGTTACCCAACAAACTGTAGAGGGGAGATTTAAAGAGGCTGCTAAATGTTGACTAAAAGAATCTATTAGAAGTCTTTTATCTGACATCTGCATTAATATAGCTATACTTCTAAACCCATCTAATGCTTGGAAAGTATGTGGATATGTTTTTTGATCTTCCCTTTTTATATGGATTATTGTATGAGTATCTTTAAATTCATTTATAACGTCTAATACTACATTTTCTGGGATATCTCGTGTCCAAGAATAGTTAAATCCTTGATTTTTAGGCCCCCCATTAGGTTGGATAACTAATATAGGTTTATCCCTTTTATAAAAAGGAGTAAAATAATCTATTTCAGGTTGGTGAAAATAAATTTCTGGGGATTCTCCTTCATATTTCATTTCCCATTGTTTACACCATATATTAAATAAATGGTCTTGGTTTAGTATATAATCGGAATGGTGATAGGGATCGGAAAAAAATACTTTACAATTTGCCTGTTTATCTTTAATATAAGTTTCATAAAAGTTTCCATGTTGACCCTTTTTATGCACTCTATCTATTAAAGGATTATGTTTAAATACATCAGGGTAAGCACAAACTACGTGTAATGATGATTTTGGGTAATATTTTCTCAATACTTTTACCATAGCCGTAGCCATTATATGTTTACCTAACCCTCCTTCTATATGAAATACTACTGTCATTAAAATTTATAATTAAAATAGTCGTAAAACCATTTGTTATGGTTATATATTGCTTTACATAGCTCTTTACCTAAAATATCTTTAGAGTTTGATTTTAAAGGTACTAGCTTATTTTTAATTTTATGATCCCCATAAATACCATATACTGCATCATCTTCCTGAGTGTATTGTTTAATATTATTAGTATCATGTTCAAAATAAGGTAATTCTAAATATTCGTAAATTTTAGTTAACTCCCTATTAGGAAAGTTACATAAATCTTCAAATTTAATAAATAAAATATTTTTATCAATACCTTGATGAATCATTTCTTTTAATCTCTCTACTGCTAAACCTATGGGAGGTGATTGACTCCAAATATCAACCCTTTTTGAAGTAGTTGTTCCTTTCATCTCAGCCCAGTTAAGTATACTGTCTGATTTATGTTGGTTTTTTCTATAATTTTTTTCCATAGAGCTGTAGATATCTCTTAAATCTCTAACCATACATATTATTTTGGGTTGGGGGAATATTTCATTTAATAATCCATAATGTATCCCCCATCCTCTACTTTTGCTAATAATGTAAGGTCTATCTGTAATAGCTTGATAGAACCCTGTCATTCCTTCTTTACAGAAATTTAAAAATCCTTTTTTCATTTGGATTGAATCCTGAGCCTTAAATTCTGGGGAGGATGTGTAGTTTCCTCTAGCAGCAAATATTAATTCTAATACTCCATCTGTTGGTGTAGCATATATTTTTGGGTTTTCATGTAATATGTTCTGTAGTAGAGTAGATCCCGCTCTAGGTAAACTACTTTGATAAAATAAATAGGGTTTCATTTATATTTTTATTTAGTTAAAAAGGGCATTAACCTTATGTTAACACCCTTATAATATATAAATAAATGCTTAAATTTCCCAGTAATTTTTAAAATAATGCATTCCAAGTACTTCCATTAAAATAATAAGGCTTACTTGCTCCTGCTGATCCTGAAGCTATTATCATACCCTCTACACCTATAGGTGTTGTATTTCTTCTAGATAATTGTAGGATACCATTTGCTGTTGTTGAACCTGTTATATGTAGGTTTTGTACGAATGTTGTATCATCTTTATCTGAGGAAATGCCTGAACCTAATATGTGTGAATTAAGATTTGGTACTGTATTGTTGTTACCACCACCTATTGTTGAATAATATCCTGATGCTGTATTGTTGTTACCACCACTTATTGTTGAATAGGATCCATATCCTGATGTTGTATTGCAATAACCACCACTTATTGTTGAATAGGATCCTGATGCTATATTGCAATAACCACCACCTATTGTTGAATAAGATCCTGATGCTGAGTTAAATTCACCACCACTTACTGTTGAATAACACCCTGATACTGTGTTATTATAGCCCCCACTTATTGTTGAGTAACAGGAGGATACCGAGTTATTATAGCCCCCACTTATTGTTGAGTAACAGGAGGATACCGAGTTATTACAACCACCACTTACTGTTGAATAATCTCCTGATGCTGTATTGCAATATCCACCACTTACTGTTGAATTAGATCCTGATGCTATGTTTTGATATCCACCACTTACTGTTGAATAATCACCTGATGCTGTATTGCTTCTTCCACCACCTACTGTTGAAGTATTTTCTGATGCTGTGTTACTGTCTCCACCGCCTATTGTTGAATAAGATCCTTCTGTTAGGTTATTTGTACCACCACTTACTGTTGAACGTGTTCCTGATGCCTCGTTACTATTACCACCACCTATTGTTGAGCAATCTCCTGATGCTGTATTACCAGCACCTTTACCAAGACCACCACCACCAGCTATGGTTGCATAATATCCTGATGCTGTATTGCAACAACCACCACCTACGGTTGAATAGTCTCCTGATGCTGTGTTACTTCCTTCTACAGGTTGTATTGAATTTGTTCCTGAACCTTCTTCAAATACTCTTCCTATAGAATCAATAAGATCTTTAGGTGTTGTTTTAAAAGTAGTACCCGCATTTACAATAGGGATAGAAGCTGACCCTGTGTTAATACTTCCAGAGACTATTGGGGTTAATTCGGAGATTTTAATTGAAGCCATTTTTTATTAGTATTTTTTATTATAAATATATAATCTTATTTTATTATTTAATTAACTGCTAACTCTTTATTATCTTCAGTTAAAAGTTCTAAAGAATTTTCTGTTATTAATAGGGTATCACTTATTATAAGGGAAGGACCAATTCCTCCTATAGGTTGATTTAATTGGAGAAATTCTACTTTTGAAATATCTAATCTAAATAAATCTTGATATTTAGAAGGGTTTGATTTTTTTAAACTAAATAAAGAATTCTTTTGTTTTCGATATAAAGACATAATTTAACCTTCTATTAAAAATTTTCCATCTTCAGATAATATAAATTCACTATTCTCTGTTAATATTTCTACCTCAGGAGTTTCTTCATCTTCTTTTTTACCTCCTTGAACTTTATTATGAAATATTGCTTGTTGGTACGCTATATAAGCATTTTCAAATAATAATTGCTGTTTTATATATCTTCTTTTAACCTCTAATATAGGCACATTTTGGTTTTCCTTTAATTTTAAAAAACTTATCCAACTTCCTGGGGGAGATAATTTGTATGACATTTAAAATAGTGTTAATGTTTATTATAAATATTAATTAATATTATTTTCACCTGGATTTTTGTGTCTGTCTATTCTATCCATTATGACATTTAATAAATGATTGGAAATAAAACCAGACATTGAGGCATTTTTTAGAACACTTATTATTTGAAATACTAAGAAGGGAGCGAGAATTGTTTCACTTAACCAAGAAGTTCCACTAAATCCCTTTTCTATTGATAATATTATAGTTAAAATTACTACCCAAAAAAATAAGGTTTTTAAAATTTTTAAAGCTTTATAAGTTTTAAATCCCTCTATTTGGCATCCTTTCACTACGCCAAAAAACCCATCAGCAAATATTACTAGGACTATTGAAAAATATTGTTCTATATTAGTTGCAGTAAGTTCCATAAAATAAGAACATATAAATGCTAAAGTTGTGCTCACAGATAAAATTAAATAAGTTAATGTACTTGTTGTTTTCATGAATTTTTATTTATAAAACATTATCATAATCTATATAATTTATCGAAACTTGACCCCCATTTACTAATGTATTAGCAATTGGTGGGTATATTCTTTTATAAGCATCTGTTGATGATCCAATAAACCCACTTCTTGTAATATTTTGATTTTGTGAGTCTCCTACTAATAAACATCCTTCCGTATCATCATCATTATTCCCTATATGGATTAAAATATATTCAAATCCAGGTACCTCTCTAACCCATAACATACCTTTATTAAAATCTTCTCCAAATTTTTCAGTATATCTCTCATTAAATCCTCCTTCTGTACGTAAAGTTATAGGGTAAGTACCAGCTGGGATTCTAGTTTCTTCTTTAATTTTATTTTCCCTAAATTCATCTTCTAAAGTAAAACATAAGAATTTACGTTTATCTGTAACATCAAATAATAAACCAAGAGTAGAATCACTATCTGAACTAAATCTTAATACTTCTAATTTCATATTTTTATTTAAAAAAACCAACTTAAAGGAATTAAAATTGGTAATGGTTTAATTATACATATGAAATAGAGGGATGTTACTACATCCCTCCTTATAAAAGTTTTATTAAAATTGAATTTTACCCTTCACACGCGCTACACGTTAATAACTCTTGGGAGAACTGTTGAGCAGCATTTAAATTATATTGATAGTATAATGATTTAATTCCTTTATCAAAAGCATCTAAATGTAGTTTTATTACATCTTTAGGAGATGATTCAGGATGAACCGCTAAATTCAAAGATTGACCCATATCTATATATTTCTGTCTTTGAGCAGCTAAATTAACTACATCTACTTGAGATATTTCGTGGAAAATTTTAAATACATTTTTTTCATGCTCGCTTAAAAAATCTAAATGTTGAACTGACCCCCCATGGGCTAATATACTTTCCCATACTTCTTCATTATCCTTTCCTTTTGTTTTAAGTAATGTTTCTAATTCTCTGTTTTTCCACTCTACCTGTATTTTAGCAAATAATTTTTCACCATAATTTATTTTATGTGGTTCTATACCTTCACTAAAAGCCATTGTTACTCCCCCATCTATAAAACTAGTGGACTTTTTAGGTGCTTGAGCCATTCTACTTGTATTACGTTCCCCATATCCTTCTAACATTTTAGGTTCTCCAAAATGTTTTGCCATCCACTTTGATGCTCTATCTCCTTCTTTTCTCATGGTTGAAAATATTTCATTATTAACTGTAAAAGAAGGTATTGTTCCAAACGCTATATTATTCTTTTGCAAATAAGAGTGAAATGCTGATATTCCTAATCCTATTGCTCTATGTTCTTCTGCAAACTTAATAGCTGATTGTATTCCTGGGATTTTTTTACCTTTTACTATGTATTCTTCTATAACACAGTCTAGCATAATATTCATATCGAATAGAAAGTTAGGGTCTTGTTTTATTTCATCCCAATGGTATGCATTTATAGAGGATAGACAGCAGGCAAATGTTTTTTCATAGTCTGTATATTCAATAGCTTCAGCACAAATATTAGCGCTGCGTATTTTTAACCCTTTATCTATATAAGCTTGACATATTCCTTTATTAGAGTTTTCTACATCTAATATATAAGGAAACCCAGCTTCTTTTCTAGTATTTAATATTTTAGTAAATATTTTTCTTTTTTCTTTATCCCCCTCTTTTAATGCTTGTCTAAACCCTTCAGGAAGTACAACTGCTGTAGTAATTGTGGTTAGAAATCTCTGTTTATCTTTAGGTATACGTTCTGTACCTATATCTAAAAAGTCCATAATTTCTGGATGGTTTGTATCACAGTAGAAGGTGATAAATCCTCTTCTTTGGGAATTTTGAGCGGTTTTAGCAATCATATCTGCATAAAGTTCTATCCAATCTACTATACTATTAGCTTCACCTCCTGAGGATATGCTTTCTCCTAGAGATCTAAGATCTGTTATTGTGATTGCAGTACCAGATCCTTTACTAGCTAATATTCCAGTTTCATACATTCTTCTAAATATACCATCCATAGAATCTTCTAATAAAGCATGGTTACAACTTATTGGAAGGTTAGATTTAGAACCAAAGGATCTAATTATAGGTGTAGAAAAGGAAGTCCAACCCTTTGATATATATCTTTCAAATCTTTCTCCTATATCTTTTACATAATCCTTTGATTCTTGTGTTTTAGCTAAATTATTTGAATATTTCTGTACTGTGTTACATATTGTTTGGAATCTCTCTTCAGTTGTTTCTCCTTTATCTAAGTAACCTCTTTTTAACATATCTTTTTGCTCTCTATCTTTGAGCCATTCCAAATTTAGTCCCATGCGTCTTCTGTAATTAAGTTTTGTTTGTTATAATCTGTGCTTTTCTGTGCGAAGAAGTCAAAAGCAATAGGTGCTTTTGCCATTCTATCGAAATATTTTGTTGGTTTAAGTAGTTCTTTATCTACTTCGTATTCTTTACTATACCCTATTAGCTCTAGTCCATGATTTAATCTCTGTTTTGTATATTCTTTAATTACTGCTTTAGGCATAAACTCTAACTCTCCTTTTTCAAACACCCAATCAATTAACTCATCCTCTGCTTTATATGCTTTTCGGATATTTCTACGGATTTTATTCTCCATATCTTTATCAAACCATTCTGGATTTTCGTCTCTGATAATCTTAATTAATTCAGCACCAAATTGGGCATGGAGTGCTTCTTCTTTACTAGTTGCATTTACTACAGTAGTAAAATTAGTAAATATATTTTTATATTTACCAAAAGATGATATTGTTAAAAAATTAGCAAATAAACTTGCATTTTCTACTAATAAAGTAAATAACATTAAAGATTTAGTAAATTCTTTATTAGACCTAGATGTATAACCCTTAAGATATTTATTTAAATAATTAACTCTACCTGCTATTTGAGGGATATCCATTACTTTATCAAATACACTGTCTAACCCTAATAAATCTAAACCTTGCTTATAGGTTCTTCTATGTACTACTTCATTCCCTGCAAAAACATGACCTGAATCTGCTATTTCTGTTTTAGGTAATCTTATATCTATTCTAGCCCATGATGTTTTTACTTTGTTTTCAACTACTCCTATACATAACATAGACCTTTTCATAGCCTCTTGTTCATGTGGTTTTAGTTTTGTTTTAAAATCTCTTACATCTTTATCATAATCAAAATGTTCAGGGGTCCAAAATGCTTCCCAAATTACATTTGCATATCTTAGTAAATGTGGGTAATCATTTCCTCTAACATCTTCGCTAGGTTCAAATATATTTTTCTTCATGTTTAGTTTAAATTATTTTTATTTTTAATGTTATGAATTTAGTTCAAAAAATTTCTTTCGTAATAATTCTTTATCAAATTTGTCTATATTATTATTAAAACTTTTAGGTGATGAAGAAGTAGAAATTGTATCTTCTTCGTCCCCTTCAACATATTCGTTTTTAATATTAATATGACCTGTTGATGTATCAGCATCTAAAGCAAAAGTAATCCCATCCATTCCATATCTATTTTTCATTAAATGAAATCTTCCTGTGTTATTAACTTTATCTTCTTTCTTTCTAGAAAGTGACATACAAAAATCAGTTATCATAATTTTATCATATGATCCTGCTGCTTTATCTCCCTGAATTATTTTATCTTGGGCTCCTGCACGGTTAACTTGAGAAACTGACCAAATAGGTAAGTTAAGTTCTTTAGCTAATCCTTTTGTGCTTGTATAAATATCATCAATTTCATCCTTACGTTCACGATTTTTATTTCCTGATGAAAGAAGGTCTACATAATCAATAATTATTAAATCAGGTTTAGATCCCATACTTGTTGCTTTCGCAATATGTGACTCAATAGTTGAAATTTTTGCCTTACCTGTTGGGTATTCTTTTATTATTAAATTACCAGGTAATTGGGGGAGGATTTCCTCAATTTTATCTCTATGTGAATCTATTTTATTTACTGGGATTTTAGTAAAAAAAGCGTCATATCTTTTTCCTACATAATTATCCCCTAATTCAAGAGTATAATGAAGTACATTATATCCTAATTTAACAGCATGTCCTCCTAAAGCTACTAATGACCAAGATTTACCACCACCCGGATTTCCAAATATAAGACCAAAATCACCATTTCCTAACCCTCCTTGTAATAATTCATTAATACGAGGCCAAGGGGTTGGGATAACTTCTCTTGAATCTTCTCTATATCTAGATTCAATATCTTTATTATATTCATGTCCTAAATTTTTATCTTGCCCTGATTTTAGAGCATTATCTACAATAAAACGAATTCCATCAAAATCACCTGCTTTTAATAAATCTACAGAGGACATTAATGCTTTCTTTAATTGTTGATTTTTACAAAAATTAGTAAATTCTTCTTGAACATATTCCAAATCCTCATCAGAAGAAACATATGCTAGTTTTAATTGTTCTTTTACAGCAATTTGTAGTACTTCATTATCTATTTTTTGTATTTCTACTTTAAGTATTTCTAATGAAGGTGTTGTATGATATTTATCAAAATATCTTATTATTTCTTTTATAATCCATTTAGAAGAACTCTTTTCAAAATATTCATCTGATATAATGTCATGAATATTAATTAGAAAACTTTTATGGGTTAATAAGGAAGATAAAACTTTTATTTGAAAGTTATGTCCATATTGGTTTATTGATTGTAGTGTGATAACGTTTGGATTTAGTACTGTTTATAACTTAATTTTGTAATAATATATAACCTACTTATTATATTTCCTAATATATTTTTAAAAGAAGAAAATATTATTTAATATTATTTTTGTATGTTGGAAATAGAGAAAATATGTCTTTTAACCATGTATCTAAATTTCTAATCATCCCTCCTAGTTTATCTTCATTATAAAATTGAATAAACATTTCAGGATTAAAATCAGGGAAATCTTCTACTATCAAATTATCTATATGATCCTTTCCCTTATCATCAATCATTGGAACACTTAAATCCATAACTTTATAGTTAGTTTTAATTCTATCTTGTTCCTGAACAATACGTGAATATATAATGTGTTCTTTAAATTTCCTAGCAGATATATCAAAAATATCTTGAAGTGTTAATTCTTGAGTTTTTAGTTCAGGAAATTTTTTAAATATACCTTTAGCACCTAAACCTTTAATACCTTGAATATTATCTGAATTATCTCCCAATAGTGTTTTATGTAAAATAAAATTTGAAGGTAATACACCAATTTTTTCTTGTACAACTTTTGGAGTATAATACTCCTTTTCCATTGGTCTATACACAATAATTTTATCAGTTACTAATTGTAAAAAGTCTTTATCACTAGATACTATAAAACAAGTTGAATTATGTTTTTCTACTAATTTTTCAGCTAACACTGCTATAATATCATCTGCTTCTACTTTATCTAATATAGTAGTTTTAACAGGTAATAGCTTTAAATACTGAATTATACGTACTATTTGGTCTATTTTTGAATCATGTTCTTCTTCTAAATTATCAAATGCCTCCCAATTAGTAATTCTTTGTAAATTTCTTGTTCCTTTATATTCGGAGAGCAGGTTTTTACGGTTTACCGTAGAACCTGCTCCATCGAATACTACATAAACAGATGTAGGGTTAGTTTGTCTAATCATAGCACCTAAAGAACGAAAAAATCCACCTAAACCCCCAATATGAACTCCATCAGGATTAACCATATTCATCATGGCAAAGTTTCTAAAAAATAGATTTAAACCATCTAAAATTAGTACCCTATCATGTTTTTTTTGTATAGTCTCTTCCTGATCCTCCTGGACACTATCCAGTAGATTAAATAATTCTTTATGTTTCATGTTTTACTTTCTATAAGTCCTCTACGTCGTAAAGAACAGGTGTTGTGTCTTCTTGATCTTCTACAATTTTAAATTGCCCTCCTCCTAAAATTTTAGACCATTCATCAGCATGCTCTTTTTTATAAGCATTCTTATCTTTATCAGTATCTTGGATAAAACCATGGTTAGTCATAACAATTTTACCTCTTGACTGCATACCATTAACATGGTTTTTGTCAATTTGTAAGTTTGTTCTTTTACCCCATTCTACTTGCATTCCACCTTTAATAGCTTTAATTTTAGATGTACCAGCATTTGAGATATTACCAAATGTAACTACAAATGTAGCATCATACCACATAGCCATTCCACCTTTATTCATCATTTTAGGTTGACCCATAGGTGATTCTGCTTTTGCTGTCCAAACTTTGTTAACTGCAATTAATGTGTTAGTATAAGGGGATGATTCTTTACGAGACATTACAATACTTTGGTTTACTGTATTACCAAATTGTGTTGACATTGCCCCTGCATTCCATTCATTGTTATTTTTTAACTTTTCAACTGACATTGCACAAGGGATTGATCCAATTGAATCCCAAAAGAACGCTAAATCATAAGGTAAATTACCTTTTTTCTGTTCATTTTGTAGATCCATAATAAATGCTGCTACGTCTTCAATAGTATGTAAAGTTTCTCTATCTACATAAATAAAATTACCTTCATAATCTACAACATCACCTTCATCATCCTTAATTAGATTAACTTGTAACCCCATTTGAGCAGCATGTTCCCAATTCCATTTCATCTCTGTAATAATAAATACAGGAAGTACCCCCATATTTTGAGCTGACACCGCTGCTTCTAATAATGCTGTAGTTTTACCTGTGTCTGAATGTCCTCTAAGTAATGTAATATGCCCCATCGGTATACCAGGGACTCCAGCAATTTTTTGAAAAGCAGGGGATAAGGGTATCCACTGTTGGTCCTTAAATTTGACATTTTTATTTAAACCTTTAGAAGATTTAAACTTATTTAAATCAAATTTGCTCTTAATCTCGGCAGACACTGCTGCCGAGAGAGACTTTGATACTTTTTTCGCCATATTTAGAAAGGTAGATCATCAACTTCATTAGTACTATCTTTATCATCAAACATTGTATCAAAAGCATCTGCTTTATTTTGTTTAACTTTAGTAGTATCTAAAGTAAAATTATTTGATGAATTTGTAGTAACTAGCCCATCAGTTGATTGTGACATTTCTTCTTCTTCTGGGGACAGATATTTCTCCAGTGCAGATTTCATGTCATCAAATGAATAACGCTTAAATAAATCACCTTTAGGGTTTGGTTGTTCACTTGTCCATTTTTCTACTAATGATGCATCTTCACTAAGTGGTGATGTTTTTAAACGAACACGTACTGATGATTTATTGTATTGGGTACCTGTTGATTCTGGTCCTACTGTTTCTACTGTAAGATCTCTACCATTTACAATATCAGTATAATCTCCAATTTCATCATCTACTGCTAATGAAAGTAATTCTTCATATACTTGTTTACCAAATTGCCATAGCCTAGCACCCTTATCTTCTTCACCACGTACTACTACAGGAACAAAATAACGAGTTTTAGGATCTAATTTTTTAGCAAGTACATAATTTTCTTTATCATACTCACCTTCACGTAATTTCCCAGCAAATAGAGCAATTGGGTCTTTCTCCCCAAAATTAAGGGGTGAAATCATAACCTTATTAGGTCCTACTCCATAATGAAATTTAAGTTCTGTAAAAGGGTTAGTAGTATTGTACGCAGAGGGCACAATTCTAATTTGTTGTTTACCTATTGAAGGTTTCCAATAAATTGTTGAGTAATCAATTTTTTGACCTTTAGTTGGTTTTGATTGAAGGTCATTTAATTTTTGCTTTAATGCATTTAAATCCATAATGTAACTTATTTTTAATTGTAACTGTTTATATGTAACCGAATATACGAAATGTTATTTGGGTCTCCAAACTATAGTTCAATAATTTTGTAAATTTTTGTATTGAGTTGGTTTAACTCATTATGTTGGGTAAGTAAGATACAATTTCTATAATGTTGCCAATCTACTTTATATTTAGTATCTACTACACCACCATTTAACTTTTTAATAAGTTCATTAAGGGCATTAATTGTATATAAAGTATTAGTCTCTTTTTTTCTATGAACCAAAATAGTGTTATCGGGTATACTATTTAAATTTCCCTGATCAACATTGTAGGTAATAACATATTCGTTTCGATTTAAAATCTTTAAAACAAATATCTTATTATACATAATTTTATATTTTGATTTTATATTTTCTATTAGCTCATCCAAACCCTCAAGATCTGTAAATGTGCAAAATAATTTGTTGTTGAGGCTCATTGTATTTAATTCTTGTAAATCTGTTATAATATCATAACCCGAGTTATACATATGAGTTTTATTCTGTAAAATTGTAGTCATAACCTGTTATTTCTTTAATGTTTAATTTATATTTTTTAAATACCTTTTTAATTTCTTCTAATATATTTTCCTCACTATCGTCTAAATCAAATAAAAACGAATCATAAGTATATAATACCAATTTTGTTTTACAATTTCTCAGTATACAAAATATATCCCATAATATACGAACGTTCATTGACGTCTCCAAATTTTGTAGTACATAATTAAATAGTTTTTGCGGATTCATATTTTGCAATTTTTCCTTTTCATATCTATATCCAGAAACCTTACATTCCACAAACCCATCGCTTTGGAACTTACTCCAAAGTTCTCCTACGTATTTCTCGATTTTTTGAAAGAATTCCAGGCCTTTGTAATTGTCAAAAACGCCTCCATAGAGCTGCTTGAAGGTAAGTTCTTTCGATTTTTTATAATCCACTCCATATAAGGAAGCAAAATGAGCGTGAATATCAACCCCGGCAAAATCATAATCAATAAGACGAGCAGACAAGCTAGGATGGTAAGCACTAATATCAATTTCCACAAACCTACTATTACGTGGTATAAAACTTTTTCTACATCCATTTTCTTTATTAAGTGCGGCATAATTTACATTTTTAAATTTATTTGATGGTCTTGTTGTTGTTGTTTTTAAGTTGAACTGAGTGTGTGCATATTCACCGTCAATTGTGTGGAAGTATTTACTGAAGGTTTCATTACATATGCGTATGCCACTTCTCTCGATAGCGTTGAATACCACGGATACTTTACTGTTAAAGAATTCATTATATTTTGTTTTTTCATAACTTATATTTGGTTTTAGGTCTTTAAAAATCGTTTCACACAATTCATAATGTTTAACAATAGGTATAATTAAGTTTAACTCTGGATTATCCTTATGTTGTCTATAGAATAAATCATGGGTTTGTGTTGTAGGTCGTATATATGTATGGGGTGGTGGAGTTGTGTCATATAAAGCTTGATTTATTTCGGGAAGGTAATGTAATATTTCTTTTTTATCCCTACAATATAATGTTTCATATGATTTTAATAGATTTAGTATACTTGTTTTACACGTGGATAATTCATTTAAAGCTTCACTATGATTAATACATACCATATAACC
>JACLAB010007399.1_pt1 | contig 46739 bp, 31 predicted proteins | sample 8027921 | NCBI WGS metagenome assembly JACLAB01 (sample SAMN15725117, study PRJNA655200) | protist metagenome | isolation source: fluorescence activated cell sorting (FACS) single amplified genomes of... | place: USA: West Boothbay Harbor, Gulf of Maine | collected 2000-07-19 | reverse complement strand
CGGATATCACATCGAGATTTAAAGTTGGAGAACACCTTGGTGGACTTGACGACGACGCCAGTGTTGAAGATTTGTGATTTTGGGTTCTCAAAGGGTGGATTTGATAGCCAGCCAAAGACGCAAATCGGAACGCCGGCGTACATTTCGCCCGAAGTCTATCGAGGTTCGCAGCCTTACGACGGCGCTGCGTCGGATGTTTGGGCGTGCGGGGTTCTGTTATATGTCATGTTAGTTGGAAGGTACCCGTTCTCGGACCCGCAAGACCCAAACAACTCGCACAAAATGATGCAACGCGTTTTGTCGGCGACGTTTGAGCTGCCGTCGCGCATGACGGATGAGTGCAAGGATTTACTTCGAAAGATCTTCAACCCAGACCCGAAGGCGCGATTGACTGTGTCGGGTATTTATAGCCATCCTTGGTTCTTGCATGATTTGTCGCCGAGCGTACCGCTCGGCTCGACGCAACCAGGGCCAAACGCGAGCAACGCGGAAGGGTTGCAATGTTTAGAAGAAATCAACGCCATAATAGATGTCGCTCGCGAGCCACCGGCGCGCACGTCGAGTCCATGGGGGTATGATGAAATTGATGGTGAGGGTATTGACGACGGTTTAGATGGATTGGATGACGACTATTGAGTGAAATGTTGAAATAAAAAAATGCACGTGTATAGACTAAAATATTAAATGAATGCACGCTACTACTACGCACGAGACGAGAATGCATCTAGAATCTGTTGTCCGGGCGAGTGGCCAACCAACGCTTCACGCCTGCGTTGTTACCAATTCTGTCGACGATGGCGTTAATCTTTGCGCAATCGGCGTACGCCGCTTGCGCCTTTTCGCCGTCATCGAACGATTGCGTCAAAGTTACGTAAAGCACAACGTCTGCTAAGGAAATCTTTTTGCCGACCGCGTATCCACCTTCACCAGTGACGATTTCAAGCTTTGCCATCCACGTCTTCATGGTATCATTGTACCAAGTCGCCTTGGCCGCTTCAATTTCAGGCGTCGACGGCGCGAATGGGTTACCGCGAACCTTGCCATACGCGGTAGACATGTCCTTGATATGCTCGCAGTACGCATCAATCTTCGCTTTTTCGATCGATCCTTTACCCATCATGCCCAAATCTTCCGCAATATAACGTGCGATGGCGGGGGATTGCCCGAGACGCTCGCCCTTGACCTCCAGAATTGGCAAACGCTTCAAGTTGGCATCAAACATGCCCTCGTCCTTATCGATTGCATGTTGCTCCTCCACCTGCGGTTTGCCGCCGTCCATGGAAAACGTGTAGCGACGATCATTGTAGTCCACCTCAGCCACGGCGAAGATTGTTCGAATCACTTCCGCCGCGCCTCGAGCATCAAAGTAACGCAACGTGGGCTTGTTCCGGCGCAACACGCTCCCGCTCTTCGCCTTCACGTGCGCCTTGATGATTGCCGCAGACGCCACGAAACCCGCACCGAATGCTTGAACAGGCGTAAGAGAAAGTGACATCTTCGGCGGCGGAGGCGGAGGCGGAGGGGGCTTACGCGCGGCGATGCTGAACACCTCTTGCACGCGCGAGTGCGATGGCTGGGGCGCCAAGGATGACGCTGCTTCCTTGGCGACGACGCGCGCGCCGCGCGCACGGCGGCACGACGTCGGACAGCGAATCGGCGTTTTCAGTGCAGACGGAGTCGCGGCAAACATAGATGCGGTGACGACGACGTGTATACGGGGGTGAAAAAGTGGCGGTGGTGAAGTGTTTGACGCGGTTGATGACGACACCTTGATTCTGCTTCACCACAAAGTTTTACTTTTGCTAAACTTAATTTTACAACATGCGTGCGCTAGCGCACGGAATAACAACGCGTAGTGGCTAGAAAGATTTCATTTTGACGATTCGACCGCGGGCGAAGAATGGCGTGAGCGTGTGCGCACGTAAGAAGGTGACGACGAGCCAAATGTTGGCGGCGAAAAACGCCAACGACGCGAACCAGAGAGATCTGAAAACCTCAGCTCCTTGGAATTCCAAGGCGTACGCCCATGCAAGCCAATGGAGTTGAGCGATGAGCCAGAATACTAGTGAAAAGACTAAGGAACCGCGCTTGTTGCTTTGCATCAGAAATGGCAAGACAAGCGGCAGGAGCGTAAACCACCAGACAAAATATTGCGCCGTGCACACTTTATTGAACGCCACAAACGCCAACGTTTGAATGAATAAAGCAAATGGCAAGTCTTGTGCGTACGTGACGCCTAAGAATGACACGACCAAAAGCATGGGTAACATACTCGCCGCCACGCGATGCACCGTTTCGATTGCGGAGCCCGCGGCAAACGCGTCGCGATGCGCGTCCAAATAAATTCCATAAAACCAGTGCGAGAAATTATGTCTGTGATCAGCGCGCTTCAAGTGATACAGCAGCGCTTCATTTATGAACTCCATGCCGTATAGCGCGTAAGAAATCCAATTCAACGACACGAATGTCAGTGCGGATACCACGCCAAATTTCGCATTTTCAACTGTCACCCACGACAACGCCAACGCCTTTGTCATCTTCAAATCGCCGCGAAAGAGCTTACGATTTCGCGGGTAATCGCCATTCAAGAAACATACAAATGCTATGGCGTGTATGATAGGATACAGCCTAAAATGCACCACTGTTCCATACGCCAACGCCGCTGCTGCCGTACGCCCGTTGCTTAAGGCAGTCACCGTAGCCAACATCAACGCTCCTGTGATCGCCTCACAGCTACCTCTCGTGCTAATGGTGCACGTAAACGGATTGAATAACCACGCCCGCGCCGCGTATTTCGCCATTTTCTCACTAAAACCGCGCGCGATGCACAACTTGGCAATGAACGCTCCAACGAGAACATCCAGCGCGCTGAACACAACCTTTCCGAACGCCTCGTGCACGAACACATTCGGCGTGAGAGCGATCGCTAGCAGAGGGGTGTATCGGTACGTCGCGCGAGCGTAGGGCGAACGATGCTGCGTCACGTGACGCGCCGCGTCGGTGTACACAACGTAGTCAATGTCAGTGTACTTGACTGCAAAGTGCGTGTCTTGATACTTACCCCATACGATGAGCACGAGACGCAGAGTTAGCGCACACACAAACGTGCGCGTGAGTGTATGGGTTTGTTTCCGCGCCGTCGACGAGGCGCGACTGACGGAAGACATCAACGCAAGGAGGGCGCGGTGTGAGGCGTGGTGTCGGCGGTTAAAACTAGTTTGAGAAAATATATAACAAGTGTTGGGCGTGCTCAGGAAAAGCACGCGAAGACGGTCGAAAAGTGTTTTCCGTATTCCCTATGTTTTTGAAAACTAATAATAATACTTTCAGTTATCTTCTACCGACTTCGTCGATTAACTGTTTGAGCTTGAAATGAAGCTCTTCGCGCGCCGACGTTTCGCGAAGCGTTGTGTGCCCCGAGGGCGCTCGTTGCATTTGCTTTGGCTTGACGGCCGATGCGAGCTGCATACGAAGAGACTCGAGGGATTGAATCACCGATGGGGTATTATGTTGGAGTGTCCCTCGCTCCGTGTGTAGAACTTGACGCTCGCACGGTGGAGACGCGGTCGGTGAACTACTCGTTGAGCGGCTGATGAAATCAACCATGCGTCGCAAGCGCACCTCTGATTCCCGCGCGCTCGCCTCTGCAAATTCGCGACGAGCTTCAGCAACTTCAGCAGCTCGCTCTAACGATATCAATCGTTGCAATGCCAAGTCTTCTTGACGACTTGTGATTGGCGCATCGTCTTCAAACAGACGAATAGCGTGCACTGGACTCGGCGGCTCGCGAGGAGAAGTGCGCGCGCTGTCGTGCATTTGGAACATTGACTCGCCTCGCACGTGCCTAAAAGATGACGTCAATGGCGAATGCAGCGGATTTTTCATCCATGCCGATGGTGATGTGGCGCCAGCTCGTTGGTGCTCTGCGGTTTCCTTAGCTACTTGAAGCAAGGACACCGCTTCGGCAAGCGCCGCGTCCGAACACTCAATGTCCGCCACGTACTTAGCGTGTTCTTCTTGCAAACGCTTTATTTCCGACTTCAGATTGTCAATAGATTCACGCGCTTGTGCTTCGGAAGAATTGTGATCCGCGCGCGCTCGTTCAGCCGCTTCACTTTCCTCTTTCGCCTTGGCTCGCATCTGTTCAAGTTCATCTGCCAACGCTCCGTGATCCGCGTCGAGCTCTCGCAACACCGCCGCCTTCTCCTCCACCTTGAGTTGCAAGTCTTGCAGCTTTCCTTGAACCTTTTCTATGTAATCTTCATTTTCCTCGAGCACGTCAATCGCAACTGCAGTTTCAGATTTCACGTCATACAATCTTTGCTCCTCTTCTGCAATTTCTACGCGCAACGCATCCAACGCCGCCCTCAGTCTCGCCTCCTCCGCCGTGCACGCCTTGCGAACCGTCGCAGAATTTTTCGCTTGATATTCTAAATCTTCCGTCAACTCCAGCAGTTTACCCTCAACATGCGCCTGCTCGGACTCGAGAAACTCCAACTCTGTGCGCGTGCGCGTAAGCTTATCCACGACATCCGCCTCATCGCTCGACGTCGCCTCTCGGCTCGATTGCAACGCCGACGTCTCCCGACGCACCGCTTCGAGCGCGTCGCGTTCAACCTTCACCAACGCGCGAAGACTCTCGAGCTCATCCCTAAGCTTTGCCTTGTGAAATCCATAATTTACTTCTCCCTCGTGTTCTTCTTTTTCGTCGTCTTTTCGAATAGCAGGAGCGCTCGTAGTAGGACTCGACGGAGCACCCTCCTCCTCCTCCTCCTCCCCAGCCGCGTCTTCGCGTTCGCGTCGACTGCGCATCAACGCCTTGACGAGCTCCTCCGCATCCGCACCCATACTCACCGCATCAACAACCACACCCTCCCCAGTCGGCGACGTAATCATCACTTCACCACCATCATCTTCCTCCGCCGTATACGCCGTCGCCCGTCCATCCACGACCACGTTCAGCGCCACGATCCCGCGACGATCGCCCACGACGCCACCCGCCTCGATCGTCGCCCCATCCATGACGACGACGACGACGACGACGACGACGACGCGCGCGCTCGCGAGTTCCACCGAGTGCGTGACTCCTCACGACGGTGCCGTGCGAACTCGGCCAACGTCACTGCGCGCGCGATCGACCGACACGTCAATGGATGGATGGATGAAGTGGATGGATGGATGGATGTCGCGCGCGCGCAAAAGTGGCGCCAAAACGAAGGGCGATGGGTGCGTGTGCGATGTGGGGCGCTGGGTGTCCGCGCGAGACGACGACGACGTGTGCGACGACGTGCGTGTGACGCGTATGTGTGCGTATGCTCCGCGGTCTGCCGTCACTCGTCACACACGTCGTCGTCGTCGTCGTCGTCGTCGTCCGTCGTCCGTCGTCATCATCCACCGCGCACCCTTCACCCGTCCGTCGTCGCTCGTCCGTCCGATGATGATCACCGTCGTCGCCCATCATCACGGGAGCAATGCGTTACTGTCCTTTGTGTGTATACGCATACAGTACTGGCCCGTGCGTAGTACTGGTCGTTCGTGCGTTATTATTTTTTGTGTTAGGATTTACATTGGTGGCGTGGTCGTGCCCAGCGCCTCGGGGCGCCACGAGCGCTGATGCGATGGCGCGAGGGTGCGGATCTCGTCTCGTCGCGCATTCGTCGCCGCGCCGTGTGAGCGACGAACGAGCGACGGACGACGGACGAGATGTCGGCGATCATGGTACGTGCACGTGCGCGAAGGAGGAGGACGACGACGAGGACGAGGACGAGGACGAGGACGAGGACGACACACGCACGCGCGCTGGATAGTGTTGGCGTTGCGTGTGGTGGGTGATTAATCGCGTCATAGGCGGTGTGTGCTGCGTCGATCGAGATGACTGACGAGTGGTACGCACGCGGATGATCTTTGTGCGTGTATGCTTAGGTGACGAATGTGGCGTCGAGTGCGGAAGAGTCGCATTTGCGTGAGTTTTTCAGTACAGCGGGGGAGATTGCGCGCGTGCGCGTGAGCGCGCCCAAGGCAAACGCGACGCGTAAAGCCGTCATTGAATTCAACGCTAGCGAAGCCGTGAGTGCGGCGGTGTTGTTGAATGGATGCTTGTTATTGAATCATCCGCTGAATATTGTAGAATGTGCGTATCCGGTGGCGGAGGATGTGAACTTGGAGGACCGCGTCGAGTTGAATGCATTTGAAAGCAAGTTTGCGGGCTTCTTGGGCAAGACGTTATTGGCTGGTAAACAAGCAATTTCGGCGGTGAAAGAGTTTGATGAACGTAATCAGATCACGGCGAAGGCGAAGGAAAATTTGAAGGCGATGGATCAAAAGTTGCAAGTGTCCGCGAGCATTAAGAAGACGGATGAAAAGTTTGGCTTGTCTGAAGGCGTCAAGTCATTTAACGCCAAAGCATCGGCTCAAATGACCGAACTCGACAAGAGCTTGAAGATTACGGCCACGACAAGTGCGGTAGTTGGTATTGGCAAGGATGTAGGCAAGGGTGTCGTAAATAAAGCGATGGAAAACTCAGTCATTTCCAGCGCCACGAACACCGTCGTGAGCGGGTTGAACACCGCGACAGCCAAGGTGAAAGCCATCTCTGGTGAAGCCGTCGCGCCTTTAAAATCCGCACAAAACACCAATGATGAAATTTCCGTTGATGCGGAAACTTCCGCGGCTGAACCCACACCCGAGGCGGCGCCGACGGCTTAAAAATCCCCACCCCTCGTTGTACACAAGTAGACAAATTTGAAATTTGACGCAAAAGACACACACATACACATACACATACAGCAACTCTAGGCGACACACCTCCACACGCATGATGCTCTCCACGCGCACCGCGACTTTCGCTTCTCGGAGACAAAATACGCCATCTACGACATCTACGACGCGTGCGCGACGTCCAACGGTGCGCGCATCGTCGGCGTCAGATGGACAACCGAGTAAAACTTCGTCTCTTATCGCTGCGACCACCCTCGCGTGCGCGCTCGCAAGCGCCTCGCCTGCGGTCGCCAAGAACGTAGAAATCACAATCGACGCGAGCCAGGTCGTGCAAGAGTCATGCGGTCGAGCGGGTGGAGTGCCTGGATCAGGAACCTACAAGGCGAACTGCATACGTTTGAAGTTTACGGCTTACAACAAATCGAACGAGGTTGTGTACAACGCCGACGTTTTCGGACAAGTCAAGGACCAAGCGAACGACGATGTCTTGTCCAGCGGGCGCATTGGATCAATAAAAGAGTTACAACCCGGTGCAAACGAAACAAAGGTTGAGTTGACCGTCGGAGCGTCGCAGCCGTTGCCGCTCAAATTGAAAAATATGAAAGCGCGAGGAACCACCGAAATCAACTCTATGTCGGGGAATCCATACGACTATGAAGACGTGCTGGCATATTAATGCATAATGCCTATTGTGTGCTCTATCATCCAGTTGATCGGTGATTACATGTGCTTGAACTGCCTCCGACACCCCACCCCAGCCGTTGCGAGCAGCCGCTGATTAACTTCACTTTACGGCGTGGCGTTTGCTATGTACGCAGCGTGGGATAAGTTTGCGCGCGATTTGTCCGATTCCGATAGCGAAGAAGACATCGTGCGCATCAGGAGGGAAGAGCATAAGAGTATACGAAAGCGTTTTGTAGCAGAAGTACCAAAAGAAGAGCGCGAACGTTTCGGTTGCGGGGCACGCGCTATCGATGTGACGGATACGCTCGACGATTATTATTTCATTGATGGACACGATCGAGTAATCGTGCACGTGAGACTACCTACTTGTCTGCAAAATGCGAATATTGTTTTGGAATTACAATTTCGATCGCAGAGCTTTAATGCGGATATCATGCACGAGGAACGGCGGTATCGTTTTGCAATAACCGAAACGCCCATGGAGTTCATCGCCGACAAGAGTCATGGTGAGCTTGTAAACGATGAACTCGTGATAGAGCTTGTCAAATTTGGAAAAGTTCAATGGGAACGATTGCAATGCTAATTATATTCTATTTCTATTTCATACTAAAGTTTAAATATCACTCCTCTAATCGGCTCCATCGAACTATTGCTTGCTCCGCTGCCTCGCGCTTTGTGCGCTCCTTTCGAGCTGTGTTCTTCGCCTCTTCTAATTCCACGAGCAACGAATGTTCCTGGTTACTGCTCGATTGTACTGTGCGTGGACTTTGAAACGATGGTTGCGCATGATTGCTTGGAGTCGATGCAAAGCTTAAAGGTGAGCGCACATCAATATTTCCACGAGCGACATACGCTTCAGTCAAACCTCTGTCTCTTGCGACAGCGGCTGCGGCACTAGCGATGAGTTCAGCATTTGCTATAGCTTCTCGCAATGCTGTGGCTTCGCCCGAAGCTCGAGATGCAAGTTTTTCTGCGTTCGCTACCCGTTCTGCTTGCTCCTCCAATGCAGCTTGCAAATTACGAATCATCCCCTCTGATTCCCCGCTCATGGGCGTTGCGGTTCCAAAAGGTTGTGAACGGATACTACCACCTGAGCCCATACTCGCGCTTACCACAAGTTCACTTGCGCTGACGACCGATGATAGTCTTCGACACAGCTCTTCTGCGCGTTCACAACTATCCTGAAGGTTTCGATCCAAATTGCTCATGTGACTGCGATTCTCAAATGACCGTGGCGTTGCATCTCTCCCCCTGGAGAAGCTGCGATCAAGACTATCGAGGTGTTGACGCAGACTAATAACTTCCGCAATTTTACCATCAAGTTGCGTACGCAATTCTAGAACAAGCTTTTCCGCGGCATCCGCGCGCGCACGCGATTTCAACTCCTCTTTTGCGAGCTCTTGAACGAGCAACAATCCCAGCTCGCGTTCATTCGTCTGCTGAGGCTGGGACACCGATCCCGCCGCCATGGCAAGTATTTTGTCCTCCAGCTCGGCAATGCGCTTTGCTTGTCTAGCGGCGTCTGTCGCACTCTCCACCGATTTGGTGTCACGAAGCATACCTTCTAGGCGTGTGATTTCGGCACTCCTCGCCTTAAATACTTGCCTCTCAACTTCAAAGTCCTTACGCAATTTCGCCGATCTCATTCGCTCTTCATCAGCCTCCGCGCGTGCCTCTGTGACGGCTTTCTCTGCTCGTTTTAATCTATCTAAACGTTCCGCTGACTCTCCTCGTATACCCCCATTAGACGTCTGCAACGCGCGAACCTTTTGTGTCAACCGTCCTATCTCAGCTTGAGCGAAATTCAAAGCCTTCTCACTCGTCTCAACGCGAGCAGATTGCCTTTCGTACGCCAGCAGTGCATCTTTGCGTTGACCTAGAGCGCGATCTCTTGTCATTTCAGCTCGATCACGTTCCCTTAATACAACCTCTAACTCCTCGGCAAACCGTTCCACCGCGGTCTTCGTCGGTGTCCCCCATGGTGGTGTGTTCTCGACGGATTCCTCGCCGTCCACGCGCGCAATCAACGCAATTGCCAATTTCAATGTACTATTCTTCGATAACTCGTGCGCATCCACCAGAGCGGGCTCCGACAGAGCCGTGCGTAGCGCGGCGTCGACGGCAAAGAGCTCGGCCCAAGCATCTTCAACGGTCATCGTCGATGCTCGCGCGCTTGTGCGCTCGTGGACGTCGCCAACTGTTACCACATCGCTGAGGAGCGATGTGGACGGGTCATGGACCATAGTCAGGACGCAAGAGCGTCGTGTGAATCGCTCCGAGATTAGAAGTGCCGTCACAGAGGGCGCAAGTTTCTCGTTCGCAGCCAAAGACGATCAACTAAATACACATCTGAAACTACAACTGCTATGGCTAAACGTGTGAGCTAATATTCTATGAATCTATTTATTTTTCGTCGTAACCAAGACACCTATAATCATCTTCGTAAAGCGTGTGGAATCGATCCACGTATGTACCTCGATCCGTCGAAGGCTCTGGAATTTGCACCGCTCGGCCAACACCGTCATAGACCACGCGTACTGGCTCGTATAAATCCCCCTTTTGCGGTGCACGTTTGCCCTCGATTGTATAGTTACGGAATGCTTTAATCTGCGCTTTGAGTTGGTTTTCACGTTCAACGATGTCGCACATGTGATCGATACGCTCAAGCGGCGCGCGTGCGCCATGCTTAGCACTCACGGAGAGTTGATCCAAAAGACGCGTCCAATCCTCGTTGAGCGATTCCACGCGCCCGATAAAATGTATCGGAATTCTCTTTCCGTGCCGAGTGACTCCACTCATGCGGAACACCGCAGATTGTAAGTGCTCATCTAACCAAGGATTGTTGAGAAAATTCCACTCATTCGTCGATCCGTCCTTCAACAGGCAAAATGTGTCATCACTCGCCGATTTTTCGCGCATTATCTCCAGCAAATCAATCGTTTGCTCGATCGTAGGTGGTCGTGTTGGTGTCTTCCCAGCCTCACAACCTTGGCACATTGAGCGGCAGAACGTTTGACGATATGCAGATGCAAAACGCTCTATCGGGTTGCGCACAAACGTGAAAAACGTATAGTTGGACAACACCTCATCTGGTAAAGATGCTGTCGTCGACCGACGCGTTTTTATCTTTCCATGCGGACCGACGTCGTAAACAGACTGATCTGCATACTTTGGATCGTTCCAACTCGCCCCGAATGCCTCTTCTAGTCTCTCTCTGATGCTCTCGCTCGCAGCTTTCGTGACGTCAACATACACTGCCCGCAAAGCATCGACCACAACTACGTCCGTCCCACGCGGGTTACAGCGAATATTTTCTTGCGCTGCTCGATCGAGCCGCCATTCACAGGACTTTGAATGCATGAACGTTCCCGCGCGCGCCGTTAAAGGTGAACGATCGCCCAACACTGCAGCGGAGCTGTGAACTGGCGTAGGCGAGTTTGAATGCCCTGACACAGCCATTACTACTCCTATAACGACCGCGCATGAAACGAAAAGGCCGAAAGTTGGTCTGGTTGGCATTTTTGTCGCGTCTCGCCGTCCCGCCGTCGTCGATTGATCGAGTAGTATCGTCGATTCGACGTCGCTCGTCAGTGTAACACCCTGATCGAGAAGTCTCATGTTGGCGAACGCCAGCGGCAACAATGTCACGCGCGCGTTCAAACACGTGATCGAAGGTTTATCAGCGAGTCGTTGCCTTTCTTCACGCCGCTTTTAAAACCGCACTATCGTCGCACCGAGCGACGAGGTTCGTAATGGCGCCATCGTTGAGGCATGGTGTTTACTACTATTTGAGTGCGACGCGTTAACTTTGCAATATTACTGTTGCGGGAATTACATACGATCACTATTAGTATAATCAGACTCAAGGTACAAATCAATGCGCTCGATATCCAGGAGATTTGTCTTTCTTTGGAGGACCACGGACGATAGGGGTGGACCTGAGTGGAGGCGCGGTGGAGTCTTTCAACTTTCTCAGCTTTCCATCAAGCGGCCCTACTAGTTCTTCAATTTCGGTCAAAAAGAGCAATCTGTGACCGTACGATTGCATACCAAGAACATTTTGAAGAAGTTCGTGTTGCTCAGCTATTTTTAATTGACCAAGCTCTTGATGCATCTTCAACAGAACCTTGCCATAAATATCGTTATGTTCAAAGACGTGGACATATGCCTGTAAGCCAACAGCTGAGAGCCAACGATCCATGGCATCTGAATCTTTCGGTACAGAAACGCCATCGGTGGCGCTTCGCACAGGAGCTGCTGGTGCGGCTGCGGCTTCTTGAGGCGCATCAGGCGCATTTCCGCCGCTTGCCTTCTGCAAAAACTTTGGAGCCGCAGAGTCATTATGAATAGCTTCTACAGCGGTCACTAATCCAGGAATAGATTGCTGCATCATGTCCGTGTTGAACATGTTGTAATAAAGTTTGCTTCCAACGAGAATACCTAACCAGCCGTCAGGTTTGTAGCCCTTTTCAACCATTACTGGGATCAAGCACTTCTTCCTCGTGTACGCATACTCAGCTTCAGTGCGACACGCTTGGGACTCTTTATATCTGCGAGAAACACACATGACAATCGCATCAGATGATTCAATCGCAGCTGCCATAGCTTCGAGAGTCGATCCCATCATACGATCGACATCCATCCAAACGTTAAACCCGCGAGCGTTGAGCTCCTCCTTGAGTTGCATGACTTGCGCTTGGTGATGCCACTCATACGACAGCATAACTTGGGCCTTGGCATTCTCGATTGCTCCAAGCTTTTGCATGTCTTCTGCACTCAAGCCAAGTGCGGTGCTACCGCTTCCTTCGGCATCGTTGGTCTCTTCAGGCGGCGGTTGAATCATCCACAACGCGCCACGAGCCTTCATCTTTGTATTTTCACTTCCGAGACGTCTTGCCTCCTCAAGGGCCTCTATGAGTCCTGGCTCAGCAACGAGTTGTTCTTTCACTTCATCGTCAAAAGCTAAGTTCCATAAAGCTCCTGAGGCCCAAAATGAAGCACGATCCCATTGGTGTTGCTTCTCTCGAAGTACGCGAACAAGAAGGGTAATAACACCCGCCTTGGCAAGACGTGGCTTTGCAGACTCCATGGTCGCCATGTTTGCGATCCCTTGGGTGATTTTCCAAACGGTGCAATTCATGCCCATATAACGCTCGCCTTCTAATGCTCTTCCGAGGAGGTCTACAATTGACTCCATGACAGTTTCGTCATCACCGAGCGTGTTGTCGTTGTCCTCCCGACCAACAAGGTTTGCGATTGTCACCGCCGCGTTCACGCGACCAAATCCTTCGCGCGCCAAAAATGATGCACAGATTTCAACTATTCCATTCGACGTCAACAGTTTGATTTGAGCACCATTGAGACTTAAATTTCTCACCAAGCACAAAGCGTGATCGCACGCCGTTAATCCTCGAACGTCACACCATGACACTTTGCACGCCTCGTCCGAACATTTACTTTGCAACATCAGCGCAATAGTTGGCACAAGACGCGACTTGGCCATCACGCGATGCAGGTCTTCATTGAATGCAACGAGCGTTGAACCCAAGAAAAGCGCTGCGTTTTGCACGTACTCGGGCGCACCTTCTGCCAAGGACTGTCGAAAATACGCAAACATGTTGTGCTGGCTGCCAACCTTCCAGCACGCTGAAGAGTTTCTGTAACACACCGCTTGAAGTGCCCAGAGCGCTTCAGCGCAGTCATTTTCGGCTAATATACACAAGGAGTCCACACAGTCCCCGAGCAACACTTTTGATTGTGCTGGCTGCAACTTGCCTTTGTTCTCAATTTTTTCCACGAGAGCCTGTCGGATCCATTCCGCGGCGGCGAGCACGTCTTTGCTTGGTACAACATCGCCATCTTCCACACCCTCCGCATATGCGCGCAGTACCGCCGAATGTTTTTCCAATATCGCGTCGAAACTCGCGCTGTCACCGACGACTGCCATGTCGAAAAGCACACCCGGCTCACGCACAACCTCGACCTCCACATGCTCCGCGGACACCGATCTCCGCGTCGTACACGCCCGTCTATTCGCACCATTCGACGGTGCCGTCTTCAACAACGAATGCCGCCCATACTCGCGCATTCGTGCATTCGCCACCACGCCTCGAGCGTTCATCATCGCCGACATCCTGCAGAGCGGATCCTGGAATATAATTCTCTTACAAGGATAAGCTCGCCCCGAGTCGACGACCGTGCGCGGGCGAGAGTACCACAGACGCGCGTGCGTGCGTCGGTGCCGTCGTCGTCGCGATTATCTCTTCCCGCGAAGTACTCGTGCGCGTTCGAGTTCGCGTCGCGTCGAGCGCTCGTCGGAAGTAAATTCACGGCGGCGCGCGCGGAACTATGACGTGCTCGGTGTCGTCCTCACTTTCGCGCACGCGGTGGACATCGCGCGCGACGATGCGCGCTCGCGGGACCATGGCGAGGCGAACGCGACGAGTGTCGCACGAGCGTCGACGCGCAGCGTTCGTGGCGTGCGCGCTGATGAGCGTGATCGGCGTCGCCAACGGCGTGTGCGCGCTGGCACTCACGGGCGCGTCGGGTGTGCTTGGTAAACCTTTGACGACGACGAGGAAAGGCGCGAGGAAGTGCGCTGCGTTGCAGCCAAACGATGCGGTCATTGCGGTGTGCTTGCAGAATGATTTTATGGATGAGCGTGCGGCAGATGGGTCGTACGTGGCGACAGCCACACACAAGAGCTCGGCGTATGCGATACCAAAGGCTGCCGTGTCGAAAGATGGATTGACGTTGAAGAGAGGCACGTTGGCGGTAGGGAACGCAGAACAAGTGGTTGATGTCGCTAATCAATGGCTCGCGCGCGGTGCGGCAGCAAAGAGTCGATTGATGGTGACTTTGGATTGGCACCCGAAGGAGCATTGCAGCTTTTGTAGATTTGGCAAAGGCGGTAAACAAACACTCGACTGCGTGTGGGGATGCGGAGGCACTCAAGGTTTATGCGTGACTGGCGCAGGTGTTCCTCAAGAAGTCTTTGACTCGTCTAATCGATGCGTCGATGAAATTTCGTCGAATGATTATTTACAAAGTCGCTACTTCCAGTGGCCACCGCACTGCGTCGCGGGTACCTTTGGTGCAGAGCTCGATCCTTACTTAGAAGTGCCTCCACAGACAACTACACTCAAGACTTCGCTCGCTAGCGATAGAGATTCGTATAGCATGTACTCCGCCAAGGATGATAAAAGCGGATCATCGATGGAAGATATATTGAAGAATGAAAATATTGGGCGTGTGTTCGTCATGGGCATAGCGACTGATATGGTGGTGAAGAATACGTTGTGGGACATTTTATCTTCCAAAGCGTTTAACAACACTGGTTTACAGGCCGTCCTAGTCGCCGCAGGTGTACGAGGAGTATTTGATGAGCCTGGAGATTACTATTTATCGTCACCAGAAAGCGGAAGTGGTGTCATGAAAGCCGAAGCCATTGCGCGTGGCGCGAGAATCGTCGCAAGTACCAGTGTCGATGATGCGCTCGAAGAACTCTGTCAAGGCACGTGCGATTTCGATTCAGATTGCGATAAAGACATGGTTTGTGACGTTACCGCCAAGCCGTATGGAAGATGCCAGGCGAAACCAATCAGCTCTGGTTTAGCCACGGCGGCAACGCTTATTGCGATGCTCGGCTCTTTGATTGTGTTTCGTAAAGATATCATTGAATCCGTAAACAATCGCCACAAGTCAAAAGGTCCTCCGACCAGTTTTGTGGTATTAGTTGAAACTGATATCGAAGGTTCTAGTGAGCTTTGGGAGAAGATGGGCGAATTAGGAAAGGGGGACATCATGAAGAACGGCGTCATGAAACTACACGACGAAGTCTTGAGGAAAAGCATGAAAACTTATTTTGGATACGAGCTTCTCGTTCGTGGTGACGCATTTTTAGTGGCTTTTCACTCCGTGAGCGATGCTCTCTCTTGGGCGTTGCAAGTTCAGTTGGATCTCATGGAGGCTGCTTGGCCGGCAGAGTCGCACAACGTCACAGCTGGTACGCAGCAAGAGTTTGGTCGATACAATGGATTACGTGTTCGCATGGGTATTCACTGCGGAACCGTTGATAAATGCATCAAGCATCAAGGCAAAATTGTTTATGAAGGCGCAGTTATGAAACAAGTTACTAGTGTTGCGGATGCTGGCGTTGGCGGTGGCATTCTTCTCTCTCAAGCGACTTTGCCATTATCGGCAAACATAACGATTCCGTATGTGATGTTTGATCAAGGTTTGCACAAAATGAATGATTTCACGAAACCACAGCGTTTGAAAGAGATTTATCCTGAAGCTTTGCAGAGTAGATGTGAAGTATTTGCAAAGCTTGATACTCTAGAGCGGCTCACTCCATCTTTCCATTCCGCGCCAGAAGGCGACGTGACTATGATATACACACATGTTGTCGGCTTGGCAGATTTGCAGAAAGCTGTCGGTATCAAGGTCATGGAAGATGCTTTAGGCATGGTGTTTGAGACGCTACGTCAAGTTCTGATGCGTCCTCACTGCGCTGGTTACGACTGTCGAGGATACGAGCGAAACGGAGAGAACATGTATGTGTTTGGTGACTATAAAAGTTGCCTCCTCTTTGCTTTGGAATCGCAAGCTGAATTGCAAAAGTTAGAGTGGCCTTCTGAGTTGGTAGAGTACATGAAAGATTCGAATATTCGAGGGGTTCCTGTCCGTATGGGTATGCACAGCGGACCATTAAAGCGCATTCGTATTCCTAGTGAAGGTTTAGCCGACTACTATGGAGAAAGTGCGAACCGCGCTGCGCGTGTGATGTCAGTTGCGGTGGGTGGTCAAATCACGTGCGTGGAGTCAGAACTCAATAAAGTTCTCGCACACGAAAGTGATGGTCTACCAGATATCGTTATCGATCAGCTCGGAACATTTTCGTTGAAGGGGATCCCTGGTGTCACGTCACTCGTTCAAGTAGCATTGACGACTGCACTGGCTGATAACACAGCGGGCAAATTTAAGGAAAGCAAAAAAGCTCAGCTAGTGAATCCGCCTGAAAAAGGAGCGCAGAGGCGCATTCATAACATTTCATAGTTAACATAGTCCATAAACTCAACATTTATTGTTTTGCTAATAAATACAATTGCAACCTATTTCGTTTCAGAGTGAAAGTTGTCTGACAACACGCGAGAGTGACTGCGAACCATCGACAGCGTCTTATTCACCATCGTACTCAGTTGCTCAATATTCAAACGCGCATTTTCAATGCCCTGCTCGGCAATGTTATGAGACATGTTCGCTAGAAGCTTTGTGCTACCAGTTTCATACTTCTCGCCATTGGGGCCGTAGATAATAATAGGATTGTGCGCTGGATCTGCTAGCCACTTGTCTCGAATCTGAGCCTTTGGTAACATTTTCTGGGTGGTGATGAGCGTCGAATCAAACCCAAAACAGTGGTTGTGCCCGATTTGCCACTCAATCGGCACACGCGTACCTTTACTGGTCAACTCACAGATGCAATACTTGTATTCGTACGCTTCGTCAGAGAAGAGAGGCAAACTTGCCTGCCACGATCCATCCTTCAATCGCGACATGTATTCGCCTCCTTGTACATCCCAGTCGCACCACGTTCCAACTAAGACGATGAATTGATTTTCACCGACGTCTTTTTGAACTTTGAACTCGCAAGAAATTGAGTGCGTGGGTAAATCACCCGAGGCTTGCTGCTGTAGCTTAACCATTGTGTGCGTGACCTGTGCCAGAGACAGTTGGGCCGCTCTATTTGCTTCAGCCAGCGCCACCTCCATTTCATGGAGACGAGTGTCCAACTCCCAAGATGGAGGCGGCGGAGCATTTATAATGTTTGCATTTGACGAGTTGAGCTCATTTTGCACCTCTGCAAGCTTTGTTGTTGCTGCAGCGTTTTCAACTTCAAGTTGCGAGACACGCTCTCTGAGTGAAAGAAGTTCCTCCGACGGCTCCGTAAAATCTACCAATGAATCGTTGAGGGCAGCAAGTTTGCTCTCCATACTTTTCTCAAGCTGCAATAATCGCTCTTTGTAGCGTTGCGCACGTTCATTCGCTTCGGCAATCTCAGACTCAGCTAATGTCAGTCTCTGCGAGTACTTACTTACGTTGGAATCACCGGCGCTGGCTTGAGCGCGAAGCTGCACAATCTCAGACTCAGCTGATGCAAGCTTTTGGGAGTACTCGCTCGCACTCGAATCGCTCGAGTTTACTTGCGCACGAAGCTGCGCAATCTCAGACTCAGCTGATGCAAGCTTTTGGGAGTACTCGCTCGCACTCGAATCGCTCGCGTTTACTTGCACACGAAGCTGCGCAATCTCAGATTCCAGAGATGCGTTAGTGCCCCGAGAGAACTCGAGCTCACTTGCTGTTGCCATCACTCTTCTATTTGCATCTGCAAGCTCAGACTCAGTCGACGCCAGCTTCTGCGCGAGGTCAGATTCAAGACCAGACATCGCGCTGCGCGCAGACTCAAGCTCACTCGACACCTCAGCGGCACGTTTGTTGGCATCCGCAAGCTCAGACTCAGTCGACGCCAGCTTCTGCGCGAGGTCAGATTCAAGACCAGACATCGCGCTGCGCGCAGACTCAAGCTCACTCGACACCTCAGCGGCACGTTTGTTGGCATCCGCAAGCTCAGACTCAATCGATACAACGTGGCATTTCAATGATTCAACCTCCTCAAGCGCTACAGTTTTCTTTCCTTGAAGCGCATCAATTTCGTTCATTTTCTCCGTCAATTCGCTCTGAACTGTAGCCAACTCAGTTTCAACGTGTCGCATTTCGTTTCGGAGCAACTCAGTATCGCCTTCAAGTTTGTACGCATCATCCTTTGCAGCTTCAAGAGATGATTCCAACGATTCCACAGTGTGCTTAGATTCAGACAGTGCATCGGTCAACTCTGCCACTTCCATTTGCAATAGTTCTAACGCAGCATCCAAATCATTCTTGGATTGCTCGAAATCCGCCAGCTGTTCGGCAATCGTTTCCTTTTGAGATCTTTCACTCTCCATTTCAATTGTGAGTGCCTCTGCTGAACGTTCGAGCTCAACAAGTTTTGTCTCAAGATTTGTCTTGTCATCGGCGAGCGCACGGCTTTCGGATTCAACAGAGGCAATGCGCGCCTCCATTTCAGCTACAGTCGAAGTATACTCAGTCTTTAATTTCAACAGCTCATCCTGAGATGTTTCGCGCGCAGACACAGCGGTGTCTAACTTTGATTGCAAACTAGCAACGTCGATGGAGAGCGTTGATGTCTGCGCTTGAGTCGCATTCAATGTTGCTTCCAAAGATTTTGCATACGATTGCGATTCGGACAGAGACTCGGTGAGAGAGGCCACTTCCGTACGCGCTGATTCCAATTCGTTATTCGAATTCAACAGCGCACTACTTGCATTTGCTAACTCATCACTCGCTTTCATCAAATCATTCGCTTGTAGAGAGGCCTCTTCGTGTGCTGTCTTGAGTGCCGTCTCAACTAACGCCAGCTTTGATTTGTAAGCAGTAAGATCGATGGCGTAAGATTTAGCTTTGTCTTCGGACGATTGAAGATCCGATCGAACAGTGTCAAGATCTTTGCGAAGACTTTCCAACTCAAGAGATAACTCGTGCGCTTCGTCCCGGCTTCCTTGTAGCGAGGACTCCAATGAACGCCTTTCCTCGTGAGCGTCGCTCAGGCTGGTCGATATTTTCGAAATTTCTTGATTTCGTCCTTCAATCTCACTTTTTAGTGCGCTCACGTCCGCCTTGTAGCCTTCTATCGTGTTCAGATGAGTTGACACAGACTGCTTAGCCTCAGAGAGAGATTCCTCAAGTACGCTGTTGAGTCGCTTGACGGACTCCAACTCTGACAGAGCAGCCTTGAACTTATTTTTCGAAGCCACAGCATCGCTTGAGTATCCAACGCTGAGCTCTCTGAGTGCCATGAGTTCAGATTCGACGTCAATCAACTTATCCTTGAGGGCCAGAATTTCTCCTTCATACTGCGTGGTCTTATTGGTCGCATCGACAAGTTGTACAGCTGTGATTCGGAGCGTCTCAAGCTCCATTTCAGCAGTACCAAGTTGATTCTTGTAACGCTCAGCAAGGATATTTTCGTCATCGTGAGCCTTCTCAAGGCGAGCGACGTCCGTTGATTTTACATCCAAAGATTTTTTTAGTTCTCCAATTTGTTCACGAAGCGCCGCGTCGCTCTTCGATGCAGAATCGAGCATCTCCCGCAAATTTGCTAGAGTTTTCTCATACCTCTCACCTTTTTCACGAAGATTCTCAACTTCTCTTTCCGCTACATCACGTTGCATTTGTATTTCCTCCACGGTGGCATTGTGTGCATCTGCTCCAACCCATCCTCGACCCGTACGCCACTGTGAGTACATCGACGTCAAGTGGTTACGATTGAAATATCCCGCAGCGCTCAATGTTCCCGCAACAAGGACTCCCGAAAGTATCAACGATGAATTCCAACTCGTAAAACTCGGTTTCACTACAGCCATCGTCGGCGTTGGCTTCGACGCTTCCCCCACGACGACTGTCACCTTTTGCTCCTTTGGCGCCAGCGCCTTGGCTTCGCGAACGACAATCCTATCACCAGGAAATATCGCCGACAGATCCACGTTTGGATTCAACCTTTGTAACGCCTCCAAATCTACACCAGTTTCTTCCACCAACCACCTCGTGTTCTCGCCATGCTTGAACGTATACCATTCTTCGCCATCTCCGCCGCTCGCTCGCGGCGTCGCCTCACCCGACGTCCCCTCGCGCGCCGCGCCTCTTCTCACTCGAGCGTTCGACGACACTCTCGCCCTCAACGTCGTCAACGCTCCACGACCATGTATCATTCGCGACTCGTGCGTCATCACCCCCGTCGCATGCGTCGCGTGTGTCCTGTGTATACGTCGCGACACGAACAACACGCGATGTTAGTTGTCATCTGTCTCGATTGTACATTTGAAAAATCCCGCGCATCATCGTCGTCCATCGTCGTCCATCACAGTGCATACATCGCGAGATGACGCAATACTGATGACGTACCGCATGGACGATGGTGCGCTCATGGCGATCGTATGTCGTATGTCGTATGTCGTATGTCGTCGTCTGTCGTGCGCGGCGGCGAGTCAACGGCATCGCGTCGGGTCGGATGGATGGTGTTCGCGCCACTAATGTATCATCAAATGCCTCGGGCCATCACGCAGACGACTGACTGACTGGCCTGGATGGTGTTGAACGACAGAACACCGCCCGCGGTCGTCGAGCGACGATACGCGATCGACGACGCAGGCGCGCATACACGGCGGACGATGATTGCACGAATGTCAACCACGTCGTAAGCGCGCCGCTGGAGAACGCACGCGTGAACGCTGAGGGAGGACACGAGACACGCCGCGCGTCGGGGCTGTCGATTCCACGAGGACGATGCCCGCGTTGCGACTGTTCGGACGTCAATGGTTGCTGAGCGCGGATGATCTTCCGCTTCCTATGGCTGGGTTGATGCTCGTACACACGTTGTGGTGCGTGTTGATATTACTCGTGTACGAACGGGCGCATAGGACGTTGGAGAAGGGGTGTTCAGAGGGAGACGACGTGTTGGCGTGGTTATTCGGGACGTTTGGGTGTTACTTCATCTCGCTGTGTACGGAGGCGATCATCTTACACATGGCGTTACGAGGGCGGATTTTGGAACCTGGCAAGCGCAAGTACGTACCGTATGTGATTTACGTGCACGTGCTCATCATTTGCGCCGACGTCGCATTTACCGTGTACGGTACGGTGTTGTACGCCGGGTCGAGCGCGGCTTGTTTATCGCGCTCACGTACGAGAGCAACGGTGCTAACTGTTATCATTGGCAACTATCTTGTTATTGCGTTCAATTTTATTGGCTTCTCGTTGATGTTTAGCATGTTTGGTCACCTGCCGAGCGAACAAAAGTGGTACAAGATTTTTGATATGATCGCGGCGATGATGTGTTTGAATCGGCGAAAGTTGTCAAATAATGCGGACGTTGATCGGAAGCTTGCCGAGCATGGCGCACTCGGACACATTGCAAACTGCTTTGCGGAGGTGTTCCAAGGAGCAGACGTGGTGCCTAGTGATATAGCCGCCGGTATGGGTCTTCTCGCGATTCAACATCGGCATCTGATTGAAAACAGTCCACTCGGTAAGCCTCTCGTGGAGAACTCCGACGCACTTTCTCCATACACGACTCTACATGCAATGTATGACGATTTTGCGCATTATTCACGCTGGGCTCTTGCGGCGTATGGTTGGGCACTGTTCGCGTGGGCTAATCCATCAAAGGGTCTTGGTATCGCTTGTTCACCGACGGCGTGCATAGAATGTTGTGGATGTCGTTCATGTACAAAACAAGCTAAACAACACCATAGCGATACTTTAGACAGAGCAGCCCTAAAACAGTGCGCCGGAATCGAGTCGGAAGACTTGTTTTACGTATCAGTTGCAAATGGAATTGGTGAGGCTCCTTATTTCATCGCGCGAGACGTGCGACGTAAAGCCGTTGTGCTTTCAATTCGCGGTACGCTAAGCATAACTGACTGCATCACGGACAGTATGTACAAGCCAGTAATGTTGAATGGTGAAGCTGTAAATCAACCCCAAATGAAAGGGCAAGAGTTACACGTGCACGCCGGGGTGCTCCGAGCAACAAATTTCATTCTTGCAGATTTGGAAGTCAACAGAGTTTTAGAACAGACTATTCTGGGCAAAGCTCCAAGCGATGGGTGCGCACCAGTTCCAAGTACGGCCTCTGAGTGTAAGGATTGGAAGTTAGTGATAACCGGACACTCGCTAGGTGCAGGAGTCGCAGCTGTATTGTCGCTGCATCTTCGTAAGAAGTTTCCTAATTTGAAGGTTTGGTGCATCGAACCCCCGGGAGGTGTGCTTAGCGCAGAGTTGTGCGAAGTTTGCAAGCCTTGGACTTATAGTACAGTGCATCATTGCGACTTGTTCTGTCGTCTTTCTGGACCATCATTGCTGAAGCTTCGAAGCGATCTGATGGAGTCTCTGACTAATTCAAAGCTGAATAAATTTTCATTAATGATGCGAATGACTTTCAATGGGACAAAGTTGCAGATTTCAGACGTACTAGATGCTGCAGGGGCTGCCACTGAATCAACAGCACTTCGCGAAAATTTCATAGATTTTGCTGAACGCCAAGTAGCTCAATCGCCCATGATGGCGGCAAAATTATATCCTCCAGGTCAGCTGGTACACTTGCACAGGAGGGAAGATGGCATGTACGAACCACGGCTTGTGGAAGCGAAAGAGTTTATGGACAGAGGAATGATGGTGCAGGCAGGATTCTTTACAGAACACTTCCCTGATAAAGTAGCTGCCGTTCTTTCCGACTTAGCCGCAAGCGGAACGGACGCAACACAATCAATCACGTCCATGAGGACGTCATCGCAAAATTCCTCACGCTCGATCGTTGATACGCTTGTCCGCCAGTCGTCAAGACGTATCTATCAAGAAGGTAGTATAGATAACGTATAGCGCATAGAGAACATTTACTAGGATTGTAATTACAAATGATGAAATATCACATGTCATTTTCAAACTACAGGACTTGTCAGTCCATTTTCAACATGCCAGAAAGATGACGCAGGTTTCCTTGAAGGGCGAATCGCTGCTGCGTGGCATTACTTCGGAAGAATGAAGTATGCGGCGCAAAATTTTCCGTGTTTTGTGCCAGCGCGGAGTGTGCTTCGGAATTCAAGTTCGTCAAACTTGGTTGGCTCGTATTGGGTGAGGAGTCCGTGCTGAAACCGCGACCGTACAGAGTCGTCGATTGCGGAGGCGCGCCAGAGGTTGACGTTGCCGTCAAGGGTGGACCAAGCGTGTCCATGTTGCTGGCGAATATCATGCCATCCGTGCCAGTGTAAGATACACCCATAGCAATCAGTGCATTTGTTACCACAAACAACATTCGACTGTGAGCTTCAAGCATAGCTCCGCGTTGACTTCCATTGAATGTGAGCGTGTACAAGACGTTGAATTCAACCTTCAACAGTTCCACCGCCGTGCCACGCAATAAGACCATCACGTCGCGCCCATAGTTTCGTTTGTCTGTTTCCATGAATTGTTTCACAGTGTTCTCGATCACTTTTGCCTGTGCTTGAGTCATACCGATATCAATCATGAGAGAAATCTTCATCCAAAGTGGATTGGAGCGTGTGAGATTTGTAATCTGCACAGTCGCGAGCTGCGACGTTGGAATGTACACAATTTCACCGCCAAGGGCTAACAATTTCGTGCAATTAATTCCAAGCTCCATTACTTTATAGTTGTTTTCTTGATACATGATCCAGTCACCAATGTTGAATGGGTGCACTGCAAATATCATGACTGCCGCTTCAAACGCTCGCGAAGCGCTTGATCCAAAAATGAAAGTTAACGCTAAAACTGAAGACGAAAACAACAACCATAAGGAACTGACATCCACTTGGAACATAAATAAACCAATGATGGCGACTATGAAGAAAAACAAAACCTGCAAGCTTCGACCAAGAGTCTCTGCAAGGCCCTGCATGGATGACAAAGTTTGACCCAGCAACTTGCGCTCTTCAAACATCGTTCGCAAGCCTCGAGAGAGGTCATTGAAACCAAGTGCCGAGAATTCAAAACTATCCACGCCTGCGAGTAAGTTGAATGCTTCCACGACATCTTTACTTGGAATAAAGTCTTCGACCGCTTCTTTCGTGATAAATTTGTTCCCAGGACGGCGAATGTGATTAAAAATTAAGCGCGTTGCCCTCTTCAATTCATCCTCATTCGCCGAGCCCGCGTTTGCTTTATCCAATAATCGTTCGGTGTTACCAAATTTCGTCATATGCGAATGATGCGAACTTTTGAACATTGAGTTGAAGATCTTCGCAGATGAGAAGATACTACCGCTACTGGATGAAGTGCCCGCTTTCATTAAAGCCTCCGCCTTTTCTACCGCCAAACGCACGTCTCCAGTTTCTCCTTCCCAAGTCGCATGCTCTGTCTCAGACATACTTGAGCCGATAGTAGCATGCATCTCGTGCATTGCTGCAGGTTCGCTTGTATCGGATTGATTCGATGGCGTTCGCGTATGCCCTCGTAATTTCTCCGTCGCCGATGTAATAAACGCTCCCGTCTTTGAACCTGACCGCATGCGGTGCTTATCTTTACCCGGTCGTGGACGAATGGGCGGACCAGTCAAACTTTTCAGTAATAACTCATGTCTCACCGTCGACCTCAGTTGATCCCAGAACGTCCCAGCGTGCAAGCGCGCTGTTAAGATTTTCACCATTAACAACGCGACGCAACGCGACGCGAGAAACAAACCGAAGATTACGAATATTTTCACCGTGCTTTGGTGCGCGCGCACCCCGACGTAGGCTTCGGAATAGAACAAAGACCACATCACAGCCAGACCGATGAAACGAATGAGCTGCGTAAGTGGCGGCGATAAAACGTGAAAGTAATACGCCACTTGGTCGAGCGGCAATACGTTTTGCAACACAAACACCACGAGGTACACCATGCCTTGCGCAATAGGCTTGCCGAGGAAGAACCCAGCCGCCATGGCGGTATGTTTCCATCTATGCTCATGCCCCGAATCCACCGCCGCGAGCCACGCGCTGACGGCGACGAGTACTACCCCGACGAATGCGTATCGATGCCTCATCGCCGCTTCCCGCCAGGAATCTTCCTCCTCCTCCTCATCGTCGACATCATCGTCATCCAACGCCGTAGTGCCCCCAAAAACCTTCGCCGCCTCGCTCGATGCCGTCGGCACCGCCGCAGTTTTACCCCCCAACGGTGACGTCGACGACGTGGTATTATTAAACGACGACTGTTTCTTTGAATTCTTCCCTGGACTCTCCTTCACGAGCGACCCGTCGTTCGTCGTCGTCGCCGGCGGCGTCGTCGGGGTGTTCGCCCCACCCTCGGCGCTGCGGTCATCGGGAATAACTTTCACCCCGTGCAGCGGTGATGGCGCCATGTCCTCCTCGCGCGTCGCGCACCGTCGCAACGGCGGTAACCAACCACCGCGCGTACCGGTCGACGCGTTTTTCTTCGAGTGGGGTGTCCAACCGACCGCGATGTGTGCGCGTCGCGCGAGGGGGGGTGCCGCGCGCGAAGGAGAAGGACGACAGTGCGCGACGACGACGACGACGACGACGACGACGACGAGGATGTTACGACGAATCACAACGATCTCGACCGCGACGACGACGACGACCGCGACCGCGGCGACGTTGTGGAACGCCGTCACGAGACGCGCGTACGATAAAAAGGTGCGTCCATGGCGTGCCCGCCAGCCACGTCGATGGATTCGCGCGTGCGAGCCCGTGATGGATGCGCGGACTGACTGACTGGGTTGATGTACGTGCGCCGCGCAGGTTGTCGATCACTACGAGAACCCGAGAAATGTGGGTAGTTTTGATAAGAGCGATTTGAACGTGGGCACGGGCGTGGTTGGCGCCCCGGCGTGCGGGGACGTGATGAAGTTGCAAATCAAGGTGGATGACGAGGGCAACATTGTGGATTCGTGCTTCAAGACGTTTGGGTGCGGGTCTGCGATTGCGTCTTCTTCGGTGGCGACGGAATGGATTAAGGGCACGCATGTTGATGAAGCGGTGACGATTAAGAACCAGGATATAGCGAAACATTTGAACTTGCCTCCAGTGAAGTTGCACTGCTCGATGCTCGCCGAAGACGCCATTCGGTCCGCCGTGGCGGATATCAAAGCCAAGCGCGCGGCGGCGGCAGCGGCGACGGCGGCGTAGGTGGCGTAGGTTTTTTTCCATGCTTTGCTTTGTAGTTTTTGATAGTTCACTTCAGTTTTTAAATACATCTGCTCAACACGCAACCGCACCTCGAGAAGAGTTTCACGAAGCGCGACCGCAGACGTTGCCGCCGCAGCATGTTTCGCGCGCACGCGTCGTCGCGACGACCATGGACGCCATTCGATGCGCGCTGCACCTGTGCGCGGGCGATGCAGTCTCGCGCGTCGTCGTCGTCGTCGTCGTCGACTTCTTCTTCAGTGCTCATCGTGAGCGACCTCGATGGCACGATGGTTGGTCACGATGAGTACACGCGCGCATTCCGAGACTTTTGGTCATCGAGCGCCAAACCTGCGGGGTCAAAGTTAGTGTATTCCACCGGGAGGTCATTGGCATCGTTTAACGACTTGATCGCAAAAAAGTCAGACATCATGGTGGAGCCAGACAAGTTGATTTGCGCCGTCGGCACCAAGGTGTTTGAACGCTCTGCCGACGGATGGATCGAAGACGACGGGTGGAGCAAGGCTTTGGGCGTCAATTGGTCGAATTCAGTTGTCGCGGATGCGGCGAAACGTGCGGTTGATGAGTGTGGACATGAAAATTCCCACTTTCGTCCGGCTGACGAGCAAAACGAACACAAAGTCACCATCGGTGTGAAAGACGAATACGCATCCGTCGTCGAGCGAACGCTGCGAGATGCATGCGCAGCGAGCGGTTTAGATTACAAAATTATAATCAGCGGCTCAGGTGGGTGGAAATTCGTGGACTGTGTCAGCGCTGGTGCCGGAAAGTTGGAAAGTTTGGAGTATGTTCGCAAACAGTTGGGATTTGAGCACCTGCAAACCGTCGCGTGCGGCGACAGCGGTAACGACATCCTAATGCTATCTGGTGATACGAGGTGCATCATAGTAGGAAATGCGGAATTCGAACTTCGACAGTGGGCAAATGATAGAATGGCTAATGGTCAACTCGCTCTCGAACGCGTATTTCTTGCCACTGAGAACGAAGCGCTTGGCATCTTACAAGGCTTGCGTGAGTTTGGATTTTATACGTGAACCATCTTCTATCGTTACTACAAATTCAATAGCTCTATACTATACCGTAAGAAACAATCAATTAATATGCACTCAAGTGTTCTAGCATCGCCTGACCGTATGAAGTCTCGTCCCACTCGAGCGCGCGCTCGGATGCGTTCTTCGCTACAACGAGACGCGTCTTTGGATCGGCGAGCACGGATTCTATTTTATCCGCAAACTCGTGCACGGGAGCTAGAACGTCAACCTCAATACTCTCCGAGAGATGTGGACGCAAAAGTTCTGACGCGCCCACCGCACCACCTCGATGCATGACCGATGGTGCGCCAAAAGCCGCTGCTTCGACAACAGTCATCCCAAACGCGTCGGCGGTTGATGGATGCACATTGAGCGCTGTTTCACGAAAAATTGCACTCAATTCCCGCTCGTCAAGAAAATTTTCAATGACTCGACCGTTGGGCGCACACGAGAGAAATCGCTCCTTGAGATCTTGTGCGTATTTACTCGTGCGTAATATGTTTTCATTCGCACACAATAACGGCACGAGCGCACCGCTTGCAAACGCTCCGCGCCGTGCCAATTCCTCCACCAAACTCACAAATCTATCCGGCTCTTTCTCCGCACTCACGCGTACGACGCACGATAAATACCGCCTCGTACCTGTATCATATTCCACGCTACTCACAACCTCCTTGGCCAGGTTTACGATGGTAGACCGCAACGGCGGACTAATAACTTCTGGCGCTCGAGACGCGCCCAAGCGCTCGCAAATATACCGGGCATCCGAACCGCATAGCGCCACCACGCCCGCCGCCATCTGAACTGCATCTCGCTCACACGCCAAGTGTCGTTCATCATTTTGTGAAAAGATTCGAAACGCAGTCATCACATACGGTATTGGCATCCCTATCGATTGCGCCGCCGCGTGCGAGGACCAGTCCACGCCGAGCGTCACGCGCGGCGCAAACTGACAGACCGACTGTCGGACATCCTCTCGCGCGCACCCGTCGGCGAATTCCTTCCAAGCCCCATCGACCGTGAGCTTGAACCATTTGTCTCGAGGTACGGTAACGTACACCACGTCCACGACACCGCGCGTCGCGTGCATCGACGATAACGACGACGTCTGGACCTCGTCACCGCTCGGTTTGCCGCACACCACCAACACGCGCACTCCCGACGACGACGACGACGACGAGGCGGTAGACAACCCACGCACTAGAGCTTGAGATAAAATGCCATTGCCCGAGAAGCACTCGACGTCGTACTCGAGCGTCACCACGCACACGCGCATGCCGACGACGAATGACGCGCTCGGCACCGACCGCGAACTCCATAATTCCGCGCGCGCACACGCGAGCGTGCGGTTCAACGCACGCGCCTAGGCGTGCGAGATGGAGTTTTTCAAGCGCGTCACCGAGGCGCTGGTGTTAGAATCCGACGAAGACGACGACGAAGACGACGAAGAGGTCGTTCGAGGTGAAGATGCGACGCGCAACGGTGGTGCAGCTGTCGCGACGGATGAAAGCGACGACAACGACGACGACGACGACGATACGGATGAGATAAAAGCATTGATGTCGAGTGCGTTTTCATTCACCCGAGGCGCGCTGGCGACGATTAAGCAAGCCACTCACGAGGTGTCGAACGAGTTGAAGGAGAGTTTCAAAGACATCAAGGCGCAAGTGGAGGAGGATTTGCGAGCGCACGCGAGCGACAACGATGTCGATAGTTTGGATGCACAAGAGACATCTAATAATAGTGTGGATGATGATGATGATGATGATGATGATGATGATGATGTCAAACTTGCCAAAGGTGACGATTCGGTGATGTATACCAGTGATGGTATGGTGATTACCACAGGAGCGAGAGGCGACGAAGGCGAGGACGAGGACGAGGACAATGCGCTCGACGTTCAAGATACGTTTGAACAAGTGGGTGAAAAGATAGAACTTTTGGGTCAAAAGATGTTTCAAGGCGCTGGACAGCTTGCAAATTTAGTCAAGGTTACGACGAGAGAGGCGATTGAGGAAACGAAAGATGTGCTTAAGGAAACTCGAGATGCGTTTGCAGCCAAGGAAATCAAAACACCGCGACGCGAGAAAGATGAGTTTGAAACGCGTTTACAAGCAATTCAGCGAGACTCTGGGACTTACACCGATGAACCTGAAAAAAGTAAGCTATTTGATTACTTCACCAAGAACTTTTCGCGGGACCTTCGAGAAAAAGACATCACTGATGTCCTGAGTTCAAACAACTTTATGAAGGAGCTCTTCGCGCGAATTGTGCCGGGCATCGTTGACGAAGACGCTTTCTGGTGTCGATACTTTTTCAAAGTGTACGCATTAGAAATTGAGTTTGGACGGAAACTTGCGCCAATTTTGTCAAACTATGAAGACTCAGTAGAGAGTACCAGCGATAACGTACAAGCAGAAAAGCCTAAAAATTCCAAGCTAGACAAAGTCTTAAGTCACGACAGAATCGAGACGCTTGCAACTGACGAGGAAGATTTTGATTCAGATGAAAGCTTAGCAAAAGAAGATTGGACGAAGATAAAACCAACGAACAGTCACGCTGCCGATAGAAACAATCCAACTTCCCCCCGAAGCGAAAGTGAAGTATCAATTGAAAGAAGTCTTGATGATGAAATAAACGCCAGTGAGTCGTCCTCTGACGAAGATGAAGACTGGGGATTGAAATGATGCACATGTAAAAACAATAAAACGCCACTTTGTAATAAAGTAAATTCTAGCGCGACTGTTTTCACCGCTTCGTCTTAATACCAATCACGTTCGCCCAAGAATCAACACAGTTCAATGAAATCCACCGCTGTTTGGCAAACTACTTGCAAGTCCAAGGGTAAAATGAGCAAAACTGCACACCGCCGCCACTTTGTTGCACGCTCAGCAATGGCCATCAGTCGTTTCTTATCCGCATATTACGTGCTAAATGTGTTAGTAATTTCGACTTATCCGCTATTTTCTCTGTGGGCGCGACATGAATACCCGAGGTCCGTGTCCATGCTCGAAGGTTGGGAAAAGCAAACGGCGATGACGTTGTTAGCCATGTGCGGGGTAAAGTTCATTCGCCGAGTGAACATGGACTCTTGGCTGTCAGATGTATTTATGTACTCCAAATCAGGCATATTGATGCTCGCTTGGATGATGGACCAACGAATTTTCTCCTGGTATGGCGTCATGTACGCAATGTTGTTCTTGTACGTGCGCAAACCTGAGTACAAAGGCCCAAGCCGCATTGAATGGTTGAACCCAGCAACGCTGAAACGACGCGTTATCGAAAGAAGCGGGGATGAAGCGAACACTACATGGATCGTGGAGTTTTACGCCTCGTGGTCGCCGCCATGCGTGAACTTAGAACCAACATACGCTGCATTGAGCTGCAAGTATGGAAGCGAAAACTTGAAGTTTGCAAAACTCGACCTCATGCGATGGCCTAAAACTGGCGAAGAATATGGAATTAATGTTTCAGGTACTAGCAAGCAGTTGCCGACGTTAATTTTGTTCGAAAAGGGTGTAGAAGTCGTACGCGTTCCACACATGTATAAAGACGGGCGCATAGCGCGTGCTCGATTGCGCAAGGAAGACTTGATTGCGGCGTTCTCACTGGACGACAGGAAGAAAAAGGAGACGATCAAGGCCATGCTTGAGAAGCCCACGTCTATTGCAGAGAAGAAGAAGGATTAGATTTTTTTTCGTCATGTAAAATCAGGTGACTTTGTTTAGAAACAAAAACATCGACTCTAAATTGCTCGTTTTAGCTTTGACATTAACGTGATCCATACTTTTCATTTTGAATACGCTTGATGAGCTGTGCGCCATGATTCAATTTCAATTTCTAAATGCTACTACTACAGATGGTGGTTCGAGCTATACTTTGCCAAACACCGCGTTTGAACTCAAAATAATCGCCACGATGACGCCAAACAAACCAATTGCACTGCCAAAGATTTCAATCACGAGAATCTTCACAAACAGCGTCGGGTTTGCCGCATCTGCTATCGCACATGCGCTGCCTACTACGCCAACACAGATCCCGCACACCAGATTACAAAGTCCACACGTCATACCACTCGCAAAGACAGCGTATCCCGCGAGCATGGTTGATGCGTGAAACGCTCCCGTGTCTGGATCTGGTGGTACGTAGTCTAATTTCGTGCTCAAAATAATGGCTACAATCACTCCATAAATTGCAGCTGCTTCGACGAAGATGACTGAAATCAGGTTCTTTGAGGTAATTCGTGGCGCGTGCACTGCTGCACCCAACAAGCTACTTCCGGTGATGAAGATCCCCCACGCCGCGCCCGCGACTGACAAGCCCACAGACCCGGCAATGCCGAGCGCACTAAAGAAATATGGATTGATGCGTGCGAACAAAAGCCACAACCGTTCCCAATCGATGAGAACGTCGTCAGATCCTCGAGTTCCTCGGACGATTAAGAACAACGTAAACGTCCATAGCGCGGCAACAACCGGAATGGAACGCTCGTGAAGTATACCGGGCATGACGTATTGCTTTTCACTCTACACTTCTTTACTAGCTTGACGATAGTCGTCACGCGACTCGAAGTGCGGCGGGGTAGCCTCGGTTGTCTGCGAAGACTGTAGGGAAACGTTGTGCTAAATAGATACTGTATTAAGTTACCAAATGCTGCTGCGGCTAGTAGTTGTACACATCATCAATCTATATTGATGGTGTTTAATATTTTGCTATTATTCTAACGGTGCATCCGGGCGGACAATGTCACCAAAAGCCCAAGCGTGAGCGTTGAGCCAGGCGTGGGCGGCGTTTCGCAAGTTGACATTTGTCACGAGTTGATTCGGCTTCAGTGGCTCTCTAGTTATGGGATCGAACGCACTAATTGATAAATGCTGAAGAATGGCCAGTCTTTCGTAGCTGTGACCGGATGGTGCCATAACAGGATCGCGAAACACTTCAAATGTTAACTTGCAACAAAACGCATCAGGAGGTTCGCAAGAACGATCATCTGCCTCGCGCGCACTTCTCATCACCTCAGATAAGGTGTGCAGGTCTTCCTGATCCATGCTGCCCAACAGTTTATTTACGTTATTCTCGAAGCGCGAGAATCGCTCTTCTCGCTTTGCTGCCTCCAATTCCCACTCTAAATATTTTGCTCGAGCGAGTTCGCGCCAAACATCGTCTTGAATCATGTTCCCGCTCTCCCGCGCCTCTTCCAGTGCCTTTTGGAGAGAAACGGCGGCTTCAGTGAACCTCTTCTCTGCAATAAGTGCTAGACCAAGCATGTACAACGCTTTTACTGAATTCCGATCAAAATGAAGAGCAGTTTCGCAGTCCCGCTTCACGCTCGCCCAGTCTTTGCGTTTTCGGTGACACAGCGCGCGGTTTATGTAAAGCACCGTCCATCGCGGATCACATGTGATGGCCTCTGTGTAGGCCTCAATGGCGGCACCAAATTTCCCCTTAGAGTACATCTCATTTCCTCTTTGTTTCAATGCCGCCGCATCCATGGTTGCCTTGATGACGCGCGCGCGCGCAAAGATGGAATGGCAAGAGCCTCTGCTGGAGAACACACTAAGCGTTTTCAGCGCCTATGTATTCGACGAATGAACCGAAACTCCTCGAGATGCTTGCAAATATTGCCTCGCTGGCGGCCACTCGCAGCGCAGCCGCGGGTGTGAGTTTAAGCGCCGCCTTCTCACGCGCGTCAACGCTCGTGGTACTTCTTACAACCCTAACCGGCAAAAATCTCAAAATTTTGAGATTTTAATCCGCGGGCGACGCACGGCACTTCGCGGTGCGCGAGTGAGCATCACCATGGAAGTCGCGAAATCCGTCGTGGATACGGTACGTGCGCGTAGAACACTCGCAATTTCAACCTTTCGTCGATAATTGCGTTCATGAAGAAACTGTTGCTGAACTGTGAAGAGCGCGCACCGAGAGTCAAGGTTTTCGTGCACTGACGATGCGTATGCATGCGCTCAACCACAGGGAATAAAAGACCGTGCGGTAAACGTCGATGGCGGACGAACGGTGTCGTTAGAGACGCAGACGCACACTGTTGGGGTGATTGTTCCACCACCAGATGTGAGAGTGATCGTGGACAAGACGGCGCAGTTCGTAGGCAAGAATGGTCCCGAGTTCGAGCAAAGAATTTTAGCATCAGAGAAGAACAATGTCAAATTCAACTTTTTGACGCCTGGGGACCCTTACCACGCATATTATCGCGAGAAGGTGGACGAGGTAAAGGCCCAAGCTACCGGAACACCGGCGGCTGCACCATCTCAGGCGCCGGCACCAGCGACTCAGGTATTAACTAAGGCGAGCACTGGTAGTGCAAAGCCTGTAGTTTTGGAACCTCCTAAAAAGGATGAATTCACCATACCCATTCCCGCTGGTATTTCTGCCGTGGATCTTGATGTCATCAAAGTCACTGCGCAATTTGCCGCAAGAAACGGCAAAAAGTTTGTAACCTCCCTGGCTGCAAAGGAACATACGAACCCCCAGTTTAACTTTTTGAGACCTCAACACTCAATGTTCACGTTTTTTACCGCTCTCGCCGATGCTTATGAAAAGATTGTTACTCCAGATAGTGCGACACTTGAGTCCGTTGAAGAAGCTTGCGATAAGAGTGTCGTGTTGGAACGGGTTTTCAAGCGTCTCGAATGGGAATCAGCGCAAGATAAAGCAAAGAAGGACAAGGAAGATGCAGAGGAAGAAGAACGCATTCAGATGGCACTCATTGATTGGCATAGTTTCGTTGTCGTGGAAACTTTGGATTTTGACGAAGCTGAAGATGAAGCACTGCCACCGCCAATGAAGCTGAATGAAATCATCGAATCCATGCGAAAGCAAGAGCTAGAGGCGCCTACTGCATCCCGTGTGACGGATGAATTACCCGCTCCGGCAGCCATGGCGACGATGGACGCTGAGGAGCGTGAGATGGTGCAGCAAGCAGCAGAACCTCATTCGAACCCTGAACCGCCAGTAGCGTCGGCGAAAGCAGCAACTGAGGGTGCTATGAAAATTGTTCGCAACTACAAAAAGCCCGAAGAGAGGAAGGCTGCAGCGATGGATGCAAGTAAATTTGTTGTGTCACCAATCACTGGAGAGATGATTCCGCTGGATCAAATGGCTGAGCACATGCGTATCTCGCTAATCGATCCAAAATGGAAGCAGCAGCGAGAGGCTATGTTGGCCAAACTGCGTGGTAGCACGCAAGCTTCCCACGAAGATGTGGCAGCGAACGTTTTGAATTTGGCACGAAATCGTCCTGATATTTTCGGTTCTACTGACGCAGAAGTTTCCAAGGCGCTCGCTGCAGAGTTATCCCAGCATAGGCCATCAAAGGCAACTGCGCCACCACCACCGCCGGTCACCAGTACAGTGCCAATGACTGCTGCGCCAACAGCACAAACTATACCGACTCGAACGGCGGCACCTCCTCCGCCGCCACAACAAGTGGCTAAAGCTGTACCTCCGCCGCCACCACCGCCGCAGGTGACGACGGTTGTCGAGAAGCGACCCTCCTCACCCATGCAGGAAGAAATAGAGCCCGAACCGAAAAAATTAAAGGTGGGATCGGTCGAATTAGATGATGAATCTGATTTCTTGAGTGCTCATGCTGGATCTGCAGTGATCAAGGTGATTTGCCCTCAAGTTGAAGGCAACAGTAATCTGACGGGACAAACCTTGGACATCAGCGTTGACTCACTTCAGGACAAGATTATAGACTTGAAGAGAGCAATCAAGCCACTCGTTGGAGAACTAGCCCAAAATAAGCAAAAGTTGAGTACTCCTGGCCTGGGATTCCTCAAAGATACTGCGAGTTTGGCGTACTATAATCTCAAGGATGGATCGACAATTCATTTGACTCTTAAAGAGCGAGGCGGTAAGCGATAAATAAGTTTAGATAGCTATAGATAGTTAGGATCTTGTTGGTGCATCTAGCGAAGACAAATCAACACAATCTTTGTTCATTATTAAAAACACGCTCCAGCTTTCCCGCGGTTCTCAAACTGCGGTAAACACGGTCGCGGCACGCTTTTGTTGCTGTCGTGCTCCGCGTGTCGCTGCTTCGCCTCGGCCTTATCGATTTCTTGTTGCTCTAAGAGACGTTTCACTCTACGCATGGCTGTGTGGACTTTAGAACACGATGGGTCGAGCTCCAGTGCGGTTGTGTATGCGTCCAGTGCGCCTTCATAGTCTTCAAGCTGCTCCCGTATCCCCGCGCTTTGGAGTAATACTGCTAGAGACGGCACAATTTTAATCAATTCATCATAGTCGGATACTGCTGTCTTCAATGCCCCAAGCTGAACATTAACTATCGCTCGTTGCATCAAAAGTTCGACTTTGTCCGCGTGGCTTATGCAGCTATCCATAAGACCACGGCTGGCTGCATCTAAAGCACTAGAATAATCTCCAGCGTTTACGTACATTTGAACGCTTTGCACAGCCTCCATGGCTGGCATGAATTTCATGCTGTTTTCGTCTTCGACGCCGGCGTCCGTCTTGCTTTTCAGCCACGTCAACTTAGACGCTAGTTTACCTTCCCTAGCGTTGATAACTTGACAACGTAAGGTCCGTAAGTCTATGTTTGCCCGCGTCGTGGCGACGGCAGAGCTCACACTAGGTTGCGACGGAAGAGCCCGAACAGAGTCTAAAGGCGTTTCGAGCGTCGTCCAGGGTGTTTGAGCGTCTTTTTTCGCTAAATGTATAATAATGTTTTGTTTCTCCACTCTAAAACGTGAGTTTTGAGGTACGATTACGCTGAATAAGCGTTTCAGATGCAGAACATGCGTATCCTTTACACTCGACTCAGTTGGTGTCACCATGGGAATTTCAATCAAAGCGCTCGTTTCCGTACACGTCAAAGAAGTTGCACTATAATTCACCTCACCCATTGTGCTCATAGAAACTGATATACGAATCGCATCACGGTTGTCATACCAAGAAAAGCTCTCAATTTTCTGACGAGTGCCGACATTTGAACGCGCCTCCTCTGTCACGGACAAGAGCGCCGGGGGCTTCAACTCGATTCCTCGCGCATTAATTATTCGTTGCCGACGTAACTCTTGATTGGGATCAGTCTTAGTGAGTTCATATTGTACCAAGTCAATCGCGCCTTGAGTCATATGGTTACCAACAAAGTTTGTTGTCGGCCCCGACTGTGGCTTCTCGTAACCAGCAGGACGTTCAATCAATGTACCGTCGCTCTTCTGCTCCAGGGCATCGTATCCTTTGCTCGCACCGGGTCCTTTGTCGATTCTATATGGCCCACCGTGGGGATCTTTCGTCCAAACGCTCGGATAATGCTTTCCGTATTCCTTCTTTTCTCCCGTCTTGACGTCGCTCTCCTCGATCTCACCATCAACGTTGTCGGCGTCTCTGCCGAACTCTCCTCCGTTCTGTTTGAACGTCGCCCACGCTTGAGCTTGCTTTGCGCCATCTGATACTGTGTCGAGCGTTGGGTTATACGCGTGCATCTCTCGCGTGCGAAATGTAACGACGTTGGTTGCGTTTCGCGTCGGGTTGAGAGAGCGTTACACTTCCGTTAAAGCGTTTTTTTTCACATGGGAAACAAGAGTGGACAGAAGTTATCTAGTTTTTACAACAACAAAGCTATTTGACTCTTTTCTTGCGGGCTAAAAATCGCGCACGTGCGGCGGCTATTTCGTCTTCGCCATTCTTTCTTTTGCTATCGTCTCTAACTATTGTGCTCGCATCTTGCGACTGAGAATGAACCGACAACGCGTCAACCTCAGTCATCACGCCGCCACTGAGGCGGCAGATGTCAACTGTTTGGGCCAACAGAGTCCTTTCCTTGGCGATCCATCGCGGTTCAATTTTTAACACGTGCCGCATAAATGGCCTTGATGTCGTAATCAACTCATGATAGATGATCCATTCTGGTAACAGGCCATCGGCATCCGCGAGCTGTCGCGCCATCGGCGGGTGTACCTGCGCGAGAACGGGGTTCTCACCCAAAGTTCGATAGCCATTGTGATTTGGTAATCGATGAGCAATTTTTGTGACAAAACCAGCACATAATGACTGTCGCATGGCATCGATGTTACGATCGTATTCTCTGTGTCGACGCTCATGAAAGAGTCCAAGAAGTTGACGGCGAATATCTCGCGCAAAATCCATGCCGCGGTCTGATAGCGCATATTTTCCATTAAAATCTCGCTTATACCCACTCAACTGCCACGCTTGATAAATCCGAAGCAACACGACGTGGTCACCTAGTAGAAAATCTTCTTCAGAGACGATGCCTACTAATGCGTTTGATGCGTTGCCAGTGAAAATGCGCTCAACGCTCAACATGGCGCACACGGTTGCGGTCTCCACGATACAATCTAATCGCTTCGCTTCAACCATCGCCCGCGCCAAACACGGTTCAAGTGGTAGCGAACTCATATCTCTACCAATCGAGGTCACTTTCCCATCACAGTCTATCGCACCAATGAGGTATAACTGGCGAAGCGCGTCAGCAATGAGCAGCGGTTCCGGAGGATCAAGAAACTCAAACCCCATGACATCTAGTCCCTGTAAATTCAAAGTCTTGAGGTAAAGAATTGTTCCAACAAGCGAATTACGTTGTATCTCGGGTTTCTGGATTTTTGGCATGTCTAGTTCCAAGTTTTCTTTCGTGTAAAATCGAAAACAATACCCTGGCTGTGTGCGTCCAGCTCTGCCTGCGCGCTGCTTTGCCTGTACTGCACTGATGGAAACAACTTTCAAGGTCTCCATTCCTGTCATAGCATCGTACTCGATTTGTTTTACCACCCCAGGATCTACGACATAAACGATTCCTGGCACAGTCACTGAAGTTTCCGCAACGTTTGTCGATACAATCACTCTGCGGACATTTGTCGCGTGCGGTTGGAATACTCGGGCCTGCATGGATGGTGATAGAGACGCGTAGAGAGGTACCACTTGGATATATGGACAAGCGCCTTCGGCACTTATTGATTGTACTTTGTCATTAATTCGCTGAACAGCCCTTTCAATCTCTTCTTGACCAGTCAAAAATACAAGAACATCGCCTGGTGGCATATTCAAATGAATATCCAGCACAGTTTCAATTGTGCTCTCAAAGTACGAATGAGCAGCCTCTGTGGCGTGAGCAATTTGAACTGGAAAAGTACGTCCATGAACATGATACACTGGGCATTCTCCAAAGTACGCTGAAAACTTTTCACTCTCTAAAGTTGCTGACGTAATCACAAGCTTCAGCGCGGGATAACGGGTCGAAACGAGCTTTTTAAGTAAACCAAACAAGATATCGGTGTTTAACGACCGCTCGTGTGCTTCGTCTAGCATGATTATGGAGTACTTTGACAGCGAATTATCGGTCAAAAATTCGCGCAAGAGCGTGCCATCGGTGAGGTATTTGATTCGCGTAAGTTTTGACGTTTTGTCCTCAAAACGTACGCAGTACCCAACTTCCTCGCCGACTTTCACTTGCATTTCTTCCGCCACGCGACGCGCAACAGATACAGCAGCCACGCGACGTGGTTGTGTCACGGCAATCGCCAATCCCTCCGTGCAGACGCCATGTTTGAGTAAAATTTGCGGAATTTGAGTTGTTTTCCCCGAACCGGTATCCGCGAGCACGAGCACGCAAGGATTGGCACGCACTATTTCTGCGACGTCGCGCGCGTGCCGACACACGGGAAGCACCTCATCACAGGCACCACCATCGGTGTTACCACTGTCGTTCATAGTGGCGTCGTCATCTATCGCCCACTGCGTCTCGTCCGCCAGAATGTGTCGCTCAAAGAAATTTGTTGCCGTCGGATGTACGACGACGATGTGATGACGACGATGTAGTAGCGCGGCGCCGACCTCATTCGTCACCGCGCATGTCGAGCCTACGCGCGGCAGCCCGAGAGGCGCTGGCGAGGAAGAAAGGCTTGGATGCAAAGCGTGGCTCGGTTCCATCGACGGAGGCGGTGATACAACCGACGACGGCTTCAAATGTAGCGGTGAACAAACGTGCGGCCCAACGCGATGTGGAAGAGCCGAAACTAGCGGCGCAGAAACCTAAAGCGTCGAGATGGGGGTCGGACGACGACGAGGATGACGAGGAAGAGGACGACGGTGTAGCTGATGGCGCACGCACGGCTGAAGATCCGGCCACGACTGGAGAAAAGGCATACATGGAGAAGATGTTGGCGGAAGCAAACTCTTTTGCGGCGGCTCAGCGCAATAAAGCAGACGGGCACCAACAGTCGAACGATCGAAAGAAACCAGCAGTGGTGGACCCGAGACAATTTCTAGCACCGTCTCCAAGTGCCAGTGATGAAGAAAACGTACGATTGACTTCAGACCAGGCGGATCCAGAAGAGCTCGTCAACGAGTTGTCCGAGCTTGCCTCTGTTGACGACGCAGAAGAGCATCTGATGGCCGGTCCATCTCGTCCTAGCACAATCGAGCTTGCTGATGGTGATGAATTAGATGAAGATATTGCTGGTCCGGCGCGGCCACCGATGATGAGCGAGGTGAGTGAAGCAATTGAAGCAGACGAGGGGCCACAGCGCGTTACGGAAGCTGAACATCCCTCGCGTGAAGAGGGTCCATCCCGGCCTGTGGTTCACATGCCAGGGCTCACTAAACGTCCACTAAATATGTTGCAAGGTTGTAGAAGTGTTGATGAATTCGAACGATTGAATAAGATTGATGAAGGGACGTATGGGATTGTGTTTAAAGCTCGTGACAAAACGACCGGTGAGGTGGCGGCGTTGAAAAGGGTGAAAATGGAGAAAGAAGTTGATGGCTTTCCTCTCACAGCGCTCAGGGAAGTTAATATATTGCTATCACTTGATCACCCGAGCATAGTCAACGTTAACGAAGTCGTCATTGGTACTTCCTTGACAAGCGTATTCATGGTCATGGAATACGTTGAAAACGATTTGAAAGGCATCATGAATCAAATGGCCCAGTCATCTGCTCCAAGGTTTACGATTCCCGAAGTCAAAGCGCTCATGATACAGCTTTTCAGTGGTATAGCGTATTTGCACGAGAATTGGATTCTTCATCGCGACTTGAAAATGACCAATATATTGGTCACCAACTCTGGCGAGTTAAAAATTTGTGACTTTGGTCTAGCGCGGCAATACTCCGAACCTTTGGGGATGTATACTCAACTAGTTGTTACACTCTGGTATCGTGCGCCAGAACTTTTGCTAGGCGCTAAAACCTACGGCCCAGCTATTGATGTGTGGAGTCTTGGTTGTATTTTTGGAGAGCTGCTCTGTGGCAACCCATTATTTAATGGTAGAGCTGAGATTGATCAATTGCATAAAATCTTCAAGCTTCTCGGGACACCGAATGATAAGATATGGCCGGAATTTAGTTCACTCCCGAGTATTGAAAAGGTTACGTTTGCTGAGCAACCTTATAACAAGTTGAGACAGAAGTTTCCTCGCGACACAACTGGACTGAGTGACAATGGTTTTGAGCTGCTCAATCGTTTATTAACGTACGATCCAGCTAAACGGTTCACGTGCGCGGCAGCATTGGAGCATCCATTTTTCAGTGAATATCCAGCGCCGCAAAACCCACGATTCGTCAACGAAGCTTAGACACATGTCCCATGTTAGAAATATTGGAGACTTTATTGGTCTGTGCGATGCTGATGACCTCTACAGACCTCAGTAGTACACGCGTAGTAAATATTTGTATAGCTTCTTAGCCAAGTTTTTAGAGCTCATCATAGGGCGTACGACTCATGAGCTACGTCAGTCGATCCTCAGCTGGCGCTTCTACTCGCTCTGCCTCCTACTCAAAGCGCAATCGAAGTAGTCAACCTAGTACGCTTCGGCTGGTTTCAGTTTCACGTTCTAGACGATACTCTCGATCGATTCAGGGCAGTGGGGAGTCTTATGAGTTACCGGAACGAATTAACTCAATACCAACAGTGGTCTTGGAGCGAGTACAAACTAGCAAAGCCCCTCGAGCACGATTAATTCTGGTACCAACTGCCCACGTAAGCTCAGCTTCAGCAGACGATGCTCGACGGATAATTACGACGCTCGGTCCGGATGTAGTGGTGCTCGAGTTATGCGACGAGCGAATCGATGGTGTATTGAAGCGTTTGAAGTATAGTTCTGATAACAAAATGGTCCAGAACACGCTTGTACCACGACGAGTGCGCGTGAATGGTTTACCTTCACACACCCTTCCAGGAGTAACCGACGAGTCTACTTTGTTGGCACGTTTGCGGACGTCAACAGGGGTTCCAGTTTCTGAGGATGACATCATGCGCGATGCTACAGAGCTCATGAACAGTGGCTTGTTTAGAAGAGTTCAAGTGCACGTTTCTCGGGGTGAAGTCTCCGACACTCGCCCAAGCACTATACGCTGGCGAGGTGGCACAACTCTTGAGGTCCCTGTTTCAGAAATTGTATTCACGGTGGAGCCAGTAGAGCTCGAATTAACTTCAGATATTCAGTTTCGTTGGGATTCGCCTGATTGTTTGACAGGATCTTATCGAAGTGAACAAGAGTCAGAGTTAGAAATAGTACGTAGAGCGGGCACACTTATCGATTCGCACGCCGTCGGCCCATCCATGACAAGTGAGTGGGAAAGCGGGGCACTACGCGCAGCGCTGTTGATTGCAGTCAATGAACGCTTACAAAGTAAATATATCGCGCGCATAGTCGAAGAAAATGGGGCGATTATTGTGTGCATTAATCGTAAAGAGTCGGACGAAAATAGGCAAACTCGTAGCGAAAACGTCGACATGGACTTGCGAAACATCTTTTCCGTTTCACACAAGGATAAGATCGATACAAAATTGAGTGATGAGTTTTCATTGAGCACGAAAATCGTCAGTACTATCTTAAACTTGGTGGAATCATCGATTTCGGCAAAAGTCGAGGTACAAGATGGGGAAGAAATAGCCGCAGCGCTGGCGGCGGCGTTTGAAGCGCGGACTCGCGTGACGTACCTGGCTGACCGTAGTATGTCGGAAACGTTCAAGTCGTTTGATCAAGTTTTCGCAAAAATTACTTCTGGCAAGAAGCGCATGATAGTGCGCTTATTACTGAAATCACTGTGGAGTTTGATTGCAGTACAGTTTCAAAGTCAGATGGAAGTACGTGGCGCTATTGAAACGGAACGCCTCGCCCTCGCGAGCGGCAGCGACGTGCAAATGGCACCATACATGCGAGAAGTGTTCATAGACCAAAGAGACGACGTACTGTTCGATTGTTTTTGGAAAGCAAGTGTCGGTGTGGATTGTCACAAGCCTTGTTTCATAGCTACCGACGAAGACACGTTTGAGTATTTGACCGGCGCCGCCGGCGCGCACGCAGGTAGCGATAGTGCGTGTATAACCATCGTAGGCATCATCGGTGCCGCTCATGTTCCAGGAATCATTCACAGATGGAACAATGCGTGTGCTGAATTGTAATTTTATCTTGTAGTCGACATCACGTGTTCGATTGGCGACGCGCGTTTCGCGCGCGCAAAACGTGCTAGGTTTTAGATCCAAGGTTCATAATTAGGTGGACACTGACCCACTCGATCGAGGGAGTCGGGACCAGTGGAACGAGGTGGCCATCGAACGCGTCGTCGTCGGCACCGGGCGCGCGTGCGACGACACATCGAAGCTTGCGCTGGCGTATGACCGGTGAAGATCGCTCTAAAAACGATCTAAACGCAACTTCACGTCTCGGAGATATCGATTGGAAGGTACGGAAGTCGTCTCGCACGAACGCTTGCGCGACGCGGTCGAAGCCGCCGGCTGATGACGGGGATTAATTACCCTCGGACGAATAGGGTCTTTCGCGCGCGACGGGGGATTAAGGGCGACGAACGAGAGCGAACGACTCGTTGTCTGCGCGTGATGGATGTGAAAATATTTCGTTCAACCGTGTGATGCGTTTGGTCGTGATGCACGCGATCGCATCGTCATCGGTGGGCATCAATCTGTCGAGCTCAATAGCAGGAGTGTCTTTGAGAGCCTCTCTACGCGTTGTCGAAACTTTTCATTAACTGACTTGAACGTTGTGCTTCGCGCGCACAGCTTCACCAAGTGGTGTCTAGCGATAAAGTCGCGAGTATCGATCAGTCTTTGGTCAGGTTACAACTTCATCTCGAAGAACCCACAAACACAAGACGAGAAATCGCCCTTGAGTTGTCACGTGAAGAACTCGAACGCGTCATCAACAAACTTGAAAACGCTAAAAAAGCGTTAGATCAATTGAAAGAGCAGTAAAACAACATGGTTTCTGTGACCACGAAAAAGTCTGTCGCTGCACCTACGGGTGAAATCGCTGCCTTCGCGAAGAAGTCACAACAGTTCAAGTTGGAGGGTGACGTGTTGTTCGCCAAGCAAGAGATTGGGCAAGCATTGGATAAGTACACGAAGGCCCAGCAACTTGCGCTTAGTGGAACCCCAGAATTCGCGGCTATTCTTGCAAACAAGGCCGCGTGCTGGTTGAAGGCTCGCCGCTTCGAAGAAGCGCTCGCCGATTGCAACCTTGCCCTCGAGGGTCAGCCCAACTTCAAACCAGCTTTGCTTCGCCGTGCCACTGTGTACGAGACGTGCAGTGTGTTTGCTCATGCCATAAATGATCTTGAGCAAATTTTGCAGCAAGATCCGAGAGACGAATCCATTAAAGCGCGTCTCATGAAGGTGAAGAAAGCTCTCGCTATACAGGAAAAGCAGAAACGCGCGGCTGGACCGGCTGGTCTCGGCGGCGCAAGCGTTTCTCGCAACGCCGCTCAAGCAAAGCAGCAACAACTTCAAGCGCAGCGTGCTCGTCAACAGTCGCAGCAAACCTTGTTCACGTTCAGTACTACTTGGAAGGGTGAAACTAAAGAGATTCAATTGCCTGTGACTTTGACTTATGCTGATTTGCGGGCGGCTATTAAGAAGGAATATGGTATTGAAAATCATATCATTGTCAAGTACAAGGACTTCGACGGCGATTTTGTCACCATCTCGTCGCGTATGGACTTACGAGCAGCGCTGACGAACTTTGCAGCGGTGGCTGAACGCGAAGCCAAGGAGACGGGTGAGAGACCTGGATCACCCATTCCAGTTATTCATGTTGAAGCGTTTCCGTCTACGGTCGAAGTCGTCGAAACGCCAGACTTGGTTCAGCCCGACGTGTTGGGAGAAAACGAGGAGCAAGGAGATGACGTGATTGAAATTGACGAGTGGTTGCTCAGTTTTGCGACTCTATTCCGCAAGGCTCTTGGCGATGCGGCACCCAAGGAGGGCTCTCTTGAACTTCGCACTGTCGGCCTTGAAAAGTGCTGCGAAACCTTGGAAGCTACTGTCGGTAGCCCTGAAGCTCGCGCGCTCCTTAAGGCTGCGAGCGACAAGTTCCAAGAAGCTGCCGCTGCTGCGATTTTCAACTGGGGTAACGTTTTTGCATGTAATACGCGTAGAGTGATTGATGCTTGTGAGCCGCAAAGAGAAGACGGCGCAGGCTCGACTGATGAAGCACTTGCAGTCGCGGCAAAAACGCAAATGGCTGCCCTCGATGCGGACTACGAAAGATGCATCGAGCGTTTCCAAGAAGCTCTCAAGATTAAGAGCGACTTTTTTGAGGCTCCTATTACTTGGGGTCAACAAGCTTTTGAGCGCGCCAAGCTCTACCATCACTTGGCCAAGGACAGCACAGGAGGTGCAAAGAGCGAAGCAGAAAAGACTGCCGACGAAATGTTTGCTCTTGCGATCACGAAGTATCAAGAGGCGATGCAAATGTTGTCTCCTGCTGAAAGAGATGTTGTGCTCACGGAGAACTCACCTGAAGCTGGTGGCGTCAAGGCGCAAATATTGATTCTCTGGGGTAACGTGCTTTACGAGCAGTCTCAAGTGAAGCAGTCTCGCGGCGATAAGAAGTGGAAAGCGGATACCGAAGCCGCCGTGGCAAAGTTCAACGAAGCTGGTTGCTCCAAGGATGATATTAAGCGCGCGCTTATGAATCACGCCAGTGAGGAGTGGAAGAACGAGGAGGAGGCCGCGAAGGCTGCCGGCGCCAAGTAAAAACTGCGCGCGATCGTCTGACAACGCACAAGAAATTTAGTTCAATAGTAACACACCGCGCCTTTTAATTAATTTAATTTGTCGCATTGATTTTCTAAATCTTACATTACATAGCGCGTTTATCAAAGAGTACAAGTCTTCGATTGATTAAGCACCGACGGGAACGTTTGAAACAATCAAGTCATTCATCTCAGGGACACTCTTAATCACCAAACCGTGTTCGTTGGCAAGGTGAAGAGCACAAATGAACGCCATATGAACACTGATATCCTCTACGTGACCAGCAGGATTGTTAATGGGGAAGTCTCGGAGTATTTCGTTGAATGAATGTTCTTCGTCGCAAGACTTTGATTCCTCAAGATTTCTCCATAGCGTTTGCTTCAACGCTCGCACGTTCACTTGCTTGGAAGTTCGAGCGTAATTGACTTCAATCTTCTCCACGCGTCTTGGTGCATCAACGAAATCACCGTCTTCATTATCATCTTCATCATACCACCCACCAGCTTCGCCCACAATCTCTTCACCGTTGTCATATTCATCGCCGATGTCGTCTTCGGCGACAAAGCCTTGATCAAGCTCTGGAGCCATCGTAGATTCATTGTTCGACAAACCGGTGACATTCTGAGACTTTAAGAATAGTTTGATCAAATTTGTAGGTTCATAACCAAGGTCTGGTGGTAGAAGAGTATCAGACGCACTCGGTACTGACGCAAGCAACAAATCATCCTCGTCAACGGCAAGTTCAAATCTTCTCTCATCAAGTTCGCCGGGATTGTCAAAGTCATACGTAAGCTCACCTTTGGCTCGCTTTTTAGATCTGTTTTCAGTATCTTCACCATCGCCACTGGACTTTGGACGCGGCGGGGCACGGAATTGCCAATGCGTTGGTCCTGCCCAACCCATCTTGCCACCCAAACCAGACGTGACAATCCACTCCAAACCGCCTTCTTGAGTAGATAAAACAGCGTCGTTGTCCATTCCTTCGTGAGAAGGCTCTTCTTCGATACCCCAATTTTCTTCACCAAATCCGTCGTCGCCAGTCGCCCAATCTTCAGGTGTTTCTTCAAGCACCTCTTCGTCTTCGTCATCATATTCGGCAAAATTGATTCCCTCGAGCGACGAACCAGTAAAGAATGAGCCGACCCCCTCGACTTCACCATTTTCTTCACCAGCCTTTGTAGGTGCAACGCCAGTAACCTCAGTGAGCATGACTTGCACTTCATCAATGGAAGGCGTGATACGTGACACCGATGACATGGCAGCAATAGCCGCTTCGATTGATGCACGCAAGGACGAGAGGTCGAGCGTGCCCGCGAGCGGCGCGTCTTCGCCTTTGGTGTAATCCGGAACCTCCTCAGAATCAAAGCAAATGTTGCAACCTTTATGAACAGCCAAGTTAGTCAGTAAAAGACCCGAAGCGCCGCCTTCATCAAACATAGCACTCGTCTTTTGAAAGAGAGGATCGACGACTAGCGTTTCGTCGAGCTGCTTCAATGAGTGTGCCTCGGGCATCTCCAAAGTATTCACTGTGGCCCG
>JACLAB010014270.1_pt1 | contig 46793 bp, 42 predicted proteins | sample 8027921 | NCBI WGS metagenome assembly JACLAB01 (sample SAMN15725117, study PRJNA655200) | protist metagenome | isolation source: fluorescence activated cell sorting (FACS) single amplified genomes of... | place: USA: West Boothbay Harbor, Gulf of Maine | collected 2000-07-19 | reverse complement strand
CCGCTCCAATCCACCTGCAGGCTGCCCCGGTAACCCTCACCGTGGAGGGCCCGGGCCGCGAAGGCCGTCAGCCGCAGGGTCGCCGGCCCGCTCAGACCCCAGTGGGTGATCAGCACCGGGCCGCTCTGGCGGAAGCGCTGCCCACCGGCCTCCAGCTCCAGGTCCACCGGATCCATCACGACCCCGGCCAGAGGCAGCAGGGGATTGGGTTTAAAGGCGAGGGTGAAGAGGGACGGAACCGGGGCCACCAAGCCATGGCCCAGGCATGAAGCCAAACGTCGACCACTGGGGTGACTCCCGGTGGCAAGCACCAACCGGTCAGCACTCAGCTGGATGCCGCTGCGGAGGCTGAGGGCAAAACCACCCGCGGGCCGCTGCTGGGCCTGCTGGAGCGCCTCGCTGCTGCGCAGGGTCACCCCGGCCCGTTCCGCCGCCTGCCTGAGGCACTGAATCACGGCCGTTGAGCGGTTGGCCTGGGGGAACATCCGGCCATCGGGCTCCTCCACCAGGGTCAGGCCGTGGTCGTCAAACCAAGACACGGCATCACCGGCAGCAAAGCGGCTGAAGGGTCCCCGCAGGGCCTTGCCGCCCCGGGGATAGAAGCCCACCAATTCCCGCGGATCCCAGCAGGCATGGGTGACATTGCAGCGGCCGCCACCGCTGATCAAAACCTTGCCCAGGGGCTCGGGGGTGCTCTCCAGCACCAGGACCCGCCGTTGACCGGCCTCGGCCGCGGCGATGGCCGCCATGAATCCTGCCGGACCACCGCCCGCCACCACCAAGGACCAGTGCTCAGAACGGGGGGGCATCAGCGTGAAAGGCGAGCATGGGGTGATGCCCGATTCGCTGCTGAACGGGGCCTACCGCTTCAGTGTGGCTCCGATGATGGACTACACCGATCGGCACTTCCGGGTGCTGATGCGGCAGATCAGCCGTCGCAGCCTGCTCTACACCGAAATGGTGGTGGCCCAAGCGCTCCACCACAGCGAACGGCGGGACCGGCTGATCGACTTCGATCCGATCGAGCATCCGATTGCCCTGCAGGTGGGCGGGGATGACCCGGTGCTGCTGGCCGAGGCCGCGCGCATCGCCGCGGACCGGGGCTACGACGAAATCAACCTCAACGTCGGCTGTCCAAGCGAAAAGGTCCAGAAAGGGCGCTTTGGCGCCTGCCTGATGGCCGAACCCGAACAGGTGGCCCGCTGCATCAGCGCCATGGCCCAGGCCTCAGCCCTGCCGGTCACGGTGAAGCACCGCATCGGCATCGATGAGCGCGATTCCTATGGGGAGCTACTGGCCTTTGTCGACACGGTGGCCGCGGCCGGGGCGCAGCGCTTCAGCGTGCACGCCCGTAAGGCCTGGCTCGAGGGGTTGGATCCCAAGCAAAACCGCACCATTCCTCCCCTGCGCTACGAGCTCGTGCATCAGCTCAAGGCGGACCGGCCCCAGCTGACGATTGAACTGAACGGAGGCCTGCTGGAGCTCAGCAGCTGCCTGGAGCAGCTCGAGGCCGTGGATGGGGTGATGGTGGGCCGGGCCGCCTACGACCACCCGCTGCGCTGGGCCACGGTGGACCGGGACCTGTTTGGCGACAGCAGCCAACCGGTAGCCAAGGCCTCCACGGTGGTGCGGGGCCTGATTCCCTATGCCGAGCGCTGGTGCGGCAGCGGCGGGCGGCTCTGGTCCATCGCCCGGCACCTGGTGCAGGTGGTGGAAGGCGTCAGCGGCGCCCGCCATTGGCGCCGGGACCTGGGCCAGGCCGCCGGCCCACGGGATGCAGGACCTGAGGTCTTCGAGCGCGCTGCACGGCAGCTGGAGGAGCGCGGGCTCTAGCGGCTCAGCTCCGCCAATCCAGCCAAGGCAATCCCGGCAAGATCGCCGTGGTGCTGCGCCGATAACTGACGTACTCCGGATGGAGCGGTACGAGGAAACGCTCCTCCCGCCGCGCTTTGCCGCCCAGCACCGCCGCCAGAGCCAGGAACAGGCCCAGGTGGAACAGGCTGCCGAGGGCCAGGGCCACCCCGAGCTCACAGAGCAACACGGCTTGATAGAGCGGATGGCGGCAGCGCCCATAGGCTCCGCTCGTCACCAAAGCGGCCCCAGGCTTGGGATCCGGCAACGGCGTCAGGCTGGGTCCCAAGCGCCAGAAGGCCTGGGCGGCCAGCGCCAGGCCGACCAAGAGCAGCAGAACGCCAGCAAGGGCAAGCGGCAAGGGCCAGGCATAGCCCCAGCTGCCCGGGGCCGGCCAGGCCGGCAGCAGGGTGGCGGCGATCAACAGCAGCTGGGCGAGCAGCCACCACTCCCCATGGCGGTTGTCCAACCAGCCGCCCCAACTGAACTGCCAGCCCTTAAGTGGGGATTTCGGCGAGGGGGTCGAGGTCGGGTCCATCACTCTTTCCAGCCAAGACCAGTCTGAGCAAGATCGGCGCCAGGAAGGTGGTGCCAATCACCATCAGCAAGATCGCTGCCTCCAGGGCCGGGCTAAGCAGCTTGGCCTGGGTGCCAAGCCCCAGGAAGATCAGGCCCACCTCACCGCGGGGCATCATCCCCAGACCCACCACCAGACGGTTCGTGGGTTCCTTGGAGACAAAGGTCCAGCCGGAGACGACCTTGCCCAGGATCGCCACCACCAGCAGGAAAGCGGCGATCACAAGACCGGCGCGGTTCTCGGGGTCCAACGGATTGAGCACCGAGAGATCCATGCCGGTGCCGATCAAGACGAAGAAGATCGTGGCGAAGAGGGCCACCACCGGCTTCACCGCCGCCTCGATCGCATGGGTGTGGTTCGACTTGCTCAGGATCAAGCCCGCCGCAAAGGCACCCAGGGCCGCCTCCAGGCCAATGGCCGTTGCGGCGAAACAGCACAGGGTGAGCACCACAAACGAGGCCACCACCACATCGCCTGGAGCCTTGAGGCGATCAATCAACCAGTCGAAACCAGGCGCCGCGGTGCGGCTCAGGCCAATGGCAGCAACCACAAACACCACGGCCGCGGCCAGCAGCTTGAGGATCGGGCCCAGCTCCAGGCTGCCGCCGCCAGCGATGCTCACCACCACCGCGAGGATGACGATGCCCAGGATGTCGTCCAGGACAGCGGCGCCGATCACGATCTGGCCCTCCCGGGAGCGCAGCATCTTCAGCTCACCAAAGACACTCGCTGTGATGCCGATGCTGGTGGCCGTCATGGCCGCCCCGGCAAACACGGCGGGGATCACCTCCACGTGGAAGAGCGCCATCAAGCCCGCTGTACCGAGGGCAAAGGGCACTGCCACGCCGGCGACAGCCACGGTGATCGCCTGGGCACCGACGGCCACGAGCTCATCGAGGTCGCTTTCGAGACCCGTCAGGAACAACAGGGCAAAGAGGCCCAAGGTGGCCACCGCCTGCAGGCTCGGGAAACTTTCGTTGTAGACCTCGCCGACCAGCTGGGGCGGCACATCCGCAAGCGAGCCCATCAGCTGGAGAGCCCAATTGGCCACCGCCGCCTGGGTCTCCGGCGGCACGATCAGGTGCAGGCCAGAGGCACCGATGATCACGCCGGCGATCAGCTCACCAAGGATGGTGGGCAACTGCCAGCGCACCAGCAGTTCCGCCAGTAGGCGAGCGGCCACAAAAATCACCAAGAAGCGGCCAACCCCAATCAGGGTTTCGACCACCTCGAGCTGATGGGCGCCGATCTCCGGCATAGCAGTCGTGAGTGATTCCGAACGAGAGTCTCGCCCGACGGCGCCATCTCCTGTGACAACGGCTACTTTCCGGCCAGGCATCAGCAGCTGGAGCCATGGCCACGGATTCCGCCCATCTCAGGCCAGCAGAGGAGTTTGAGCGACTGGACGCCTGGTGGCGGGCCGCCAACTACCTGGCGGTGGGAATGATCTACCTCCAGGACAACCCGCTGCTGCGGGAACCGCTGAAGCCGGAGCACATCAAGAACCGCCTGCTCGGTCACTGGGGATCGAGCCCAGGTCAAGCCTTCATCTGGGCCCACGCCAATCGGGTGATCCAACGCCACGGGCTCAATGCGATCTATCTCTCCGGTCCGGGCCATGGGGCCCCGGGGGTGCTGGGCCCCACCTACCTGGATGGCTCCTATTCGGAGATCTATCCCGACAAGTCCCAGGACACAGAAGGCCTCAAACGCTTCTTCAAGCAGTTCTCATTTCCTGGGCACATCGGTAGCCACTGCACCCCGGAGACCCCTGGTTCGATCCATGAAGGCGGCGAACTGGGCTATGTGCTCTCCCACGCCTGCGGTGCGGTCTTCGACAACCCGGACCTGATTGCCATCGCCTGTGTCGGCGATGGGGAGGCGGAGACCGGCCCCCTGGCCACCAGCTGGCATATCAATAAGTTCCTCAACCCCATCAGCGATGGGGTGGTGCTGCCGGTGCTGCACCTGAACGGCTACAAGATCGCCAACCCGACGCTGCTGGCCCGGATTCCCAAGGAGGAGCTCAGCAGCCTGCTGCGGGGCTACGGCTGGGAGCCGCTGTTTGTGGAGGGCAGCGAGCCCCGGGCCATGCACCAAGCGATGGCCGCGGCGATGGAGCAGGTGGTCTCCCGACTCCAAGCGATCCGCCAGCAGGCCGAGGTAGAGGGCGGCGCGGCCAACGCCAGCAGGCCGATCTGGCCGATGATCGTGTTGCGCTCCCCCAAGGGCTGGACGGGGCCCGAGACGCTCAACGGCCATCGGATTGAAGGGTCCTGGCGCGCCCATCAGGTACCCCTGCCGAACCCCAAACAAGACCCCGCCCAACTTCAGCAACTGGAGGCCTGGCTCAAGAGCTATCGCCCCGAAGAACTCTTTGATGACAAGGGGCGTCTGCGACCCGAACTGCAGGCGCTCTCACCGAGCGGCGCCCAGCGCATGGGATCCAACCCCCATGCCAACGGCGGGCGACTGCGCCAGCAACTGACCCTGCCGGATCGCGAACGGTATGCGGTGCCGGTCGCTGAACCCGGAGTCAGCCGCCATGGCAACACCGCCGCCCTCGGGGAGCTGCTGCGGGACGCGATCGCCGAAAACCCAAGCAACCTGCGGGTGTTCGGCCCCGACGAAACCGCCTCCAACCGGCTGCAGGCCATCTACGAGCGCAGCAAAAAGGTCTGGATGGAGGAACTGCGCCCCGAGGACAGCGATGGCGGCGAGCTGGCCCGGCAGGGACGGGTGGTGGAGATGCTCAGCGAACACACCCTGGTGGGGATGCTCGAGGGCTATCTCCTGACCGGCCGCTACGGCCTGTTCCACACCTACGAGGCCTTCGCCCACGTGATCGCCTCGATGTTCAACCAGCACGCCAAATGGCTGGAGAGCTGCCGCCACCACGTGCCCTGGCGCGCCTCCATCGCCCCCTGGACCTGCCTGATCTCCTCCACGGTCTGGCGTCAGGACCACAACGGTTTCACCCACCAAGACCCGGGCTTCATTGATCTGACCGGCAACAAGAGCGGCGATGTGGTGCGGGTCTACCTGCCGGCCGATGCCAACTGCCTTCTGGCCGTGGCCGAGGAGGCCCTCGTCGAGCCCGACGTCTGCAACCTGATCGTCAGCGACAAGCAAGAGCACCTGCAGTACCTCTCCCTCGAGCAGGCCCGCGCCCATGTGGCCAAGGGCATCGGCCTCTGGAGCTGGGCCAGCAACGACCACGTCCGCGGTGAACCGGATGAGCCCGACGTCGTGATGGCCTGCGCCGGGGACATCCCCACCCAGGAGACCCTGGCGGCCGTGGCGATCCTGCGCCGGGAGCTGCCTGAGCTGCGGGTCCGGGTGCTGAACGTGGTGAAACTCTTTGCCCTGACCCAACCGAGCGAGCATCCCCACGGCTTAAGCGATCGGGATTTCGACACACTCTTCACCACAAATCGCCCCGTGCTGTTCAACTTCCATGGCTACCCCTGGTTGATCCACCGGTTGACCTACCGGCGCCGCAACCATGCCAATTTCCACGTCCGCGGATACAAGGAAAAAGGCAACATCAACACCCCGCTTGAACTGGCGATGAACAACCAGATCGACCGGTTCAGCCTGGTGATTGATGTGATCGACAGAGTTCCGGGGTTAATGTCCCGCGCTGCTCACATCAAAGAGCAGATGAAGGAATCGATCCTGGCGAATCGCGCCTACGCGCACGAGCACGGGATGGATGCCCCGGAGATCAGTCACTGGCAGTGGAGCACTGCAGTCCCAACCGAGCTGGCCTGATGAAAGAGCAATCGCCGCGTCAACTGCAACTGCCCACGCCCGGTTGCTACGCCGATCCCGACCGCAGCGGCTTGGCAGCCGATGACGTGTTCGACGGCATGGCCGAACACCTCTTCTACACATTGGGAAAGCTGGCTCCGACCGCCAGCCGCCACGACCTCTATCTCGCCCTCAGCCACGCGGTTCGCGACCGCTTGATGACCCGCTATCTGGCGGGCATTGAGGCGATCCGAGCCACCCCGACGCGGGTGGTGGCCTATCTGTCGGCGGAATTCCTGATCGGCCCCCAGCTGGGGAACAACCTGCTGATGCTCGGCATCCAGGAGGCGGCAACCGAAGCCCTGCGCCGCTTCGGCATCGACAGCCTCGAAGAAATCCTTGAGGTGGAGGAAGAGCCGGGCCTGGGGAACGGCGGCCTGGGTCGCCTGGCGGCTTGCTACATGGAGTCCCTAGCGAGCCTGGAGATCCCCGCCACGGGCTATGGGATTCGCTATGAGTTCGGAATCTTTGACCAGCTGATCCGGGACGGCTGGCAGGTCGAGATCACCGACAAGTGGCTCAAGGGCGGCTGGCCCTGGGAAATCCCCCACCCCGATCAGGCCTGCTTCGTCGGCTTCGGCGGACGCACCGAGAGCTACCGGGACGAGCGCGGCAACTACCGCGTGCGCTGGATCCCCGATGAGCACGCCATCGGCGTGCCCCATGACGTGCCCGTGCTCGGCTACCGGGTGAACACCTGTGATCGCCTGCGCCTCTGGCGCGCCGACGCCAGCGAAAGCTTCGACTTCTACGCCTTCAACATCGGCGACTACTACGGCGCCGTTGAGGAAAAAGTGGGGAGCGAAACCCTCTCCAAGGTCCTCTATCCCAACGACGGCACTGACGAAGGTCGTCGCCTCCGCCTGAAGCAACAGCACTTCTTCGTGAGCTGCTCGCTGCAGGACATGCTGCGCAGCCTGGAGCAGCGGGGCATCCCGGTCGAGGAATTCCCCGACCATTGGTCCGTTCAGCTGAACGACACCCATCCGGCCATCGCCGTGGCCGAGTTGATGCGTCTGCTGATCGACGACAAGCACCTGACCTGGGAGCAGGCCTGGGACATCACCTGCCGCTCCGTCGCTTACACGAACCACACCCTGCTGCCGGAAGCGCTGGAGAAATGGGGCCTACCCCTGTTCGGCTCCCTGCTGCCGCGCCATCTGGAGCTGATCTACGAGATCAATCGCCGCTTCCTGCAGAGCGTTCGCCTGCGCTACCCCGGCAACGAGGTGCTGCTGCGCAAGCTCTCGATCATTGATGAGGACGGTCAAAAAGCGGTGCGCATGGCGAACCTCGCCACCGTGGCCTCGCACCACATCAACGGTGTGGCCGCCCTCCACAGCGAACTGGTCCGCACCAAGTTGTTCCCCGAGTTCGCGGAGCTCTGGCCGGAGAAGTTCACCAATGTCACCAACGGAGTGACCCCCCGACGCTGGGTTGCCCTCTCCAATCCCCCCCTGCGCAAGCTGCTGGCCGAGAGCATCGGTGAAGGTTGGGTCTCGGACCTCGATCAGCTCAAACAGCTCGAGCAGTACCAACACGACAGCGGCTTCCTAGAGCGCTGGGAGCAGACCAAGCTCGCCAGCAAGCGGCAGCTGGCCAACTACATCCACCGCCAAAGCGGACTGCTGGTGGATCCCTCCTCGATGTTTGACGTTCAGGTCAAACGAATACACGAGTACAAGCGCCAGCACCTCAATGCCCTGCAGGTGATTGCCCAGTACCTGCGGATCAAGAACGGCCAGGCCCAGGACATGGCCCCCCGCACCGTGATTTTTGGCGGCAAGGCGGCCCCCGGCTACTACATGGCCAAGCTGATCATCCGCTTCCTCAACGGGATCGCCGAGACGATCAACTCAGACCCCGACATGGACGGGCGGCTGCGGGTGGTCTTCCTCCCTGACTACAACGTGAAGCTGGGCGAGCGGGTGTATCCAGCCTCAGACCTCTCGGAGCAAATCTCCACCGCCGGTCTGGAGGCCTCCGGCACCGGCAACATGAAGTTCGCCATGAATGGCGCCCTGACCATCGGCACCCTCGATGGCGCCAATGTCGAGATCCGCGAACAGGTGGGAGCCGAGAACTTCTTCCTCTTCGGCATGACCGAAACCGAGGTGGCCCAACTCCAGAGCGAGGGCTATCGCCCCTGGGAGCACATCGCCAAACTGCCTGAGCTGCAGCAGGTGCTGAAGCTGGTGGAGCAGGGCCACTTCAGTGGCGGCGACGGTGACCTCTTCCGCCCCCTGCTGGAGAACTTGACAGGCCGCGATCCCTTCTGTGTCTTGGCTGACTTCACCGACTACCTGCGGGTCCAACAGCAGGTCAGCCAGGCCTGGGCGGATCGCCATGCCTGGAACCGGATGTCCCTGCTGAATACGGCCCGCACCGGCTTCTTCTCTTCCGATCGCTCGATCAAGGAGTACGCCGATCGGATCTGGAAGGCCGAGGCCTTCCCCGTCACGATCACTTGCAACCTCGACGAGTAAGGAGCAAGCAGCGCTGTGGCGCTTCTGGTGCTGAATCTGGGCAGCTCCAGTCTCAAGGCAGCTGTCTTTGACGCGGCAGGAGAGCAGCGGCTCTGGAGCGACTCCCGTTCGGGTCTGGAGCTCACAGCGGCCCTCGACACCTGGCTCAAACCGGCTCTGGCCCCCTGGTGGGGCCAGCTTGAGCGCGCGGGCCACCGGGTCGTCCATGGCGGCGAGGTCTTTCGCGAACCCACGCCGATCAACGCCACAACGCTGGCGCAGCTCGAGGCCTTAAGCCCGCTGGCACCGCTGCACAATCCACCGGCTCTGGAGGCGATGCGCTGGCTCCAGCAGCAGCGACCCCAGCTGCCGCAATGGGCCTGCTTCGATACGGCCTTTCACGCAACCCTGCCGGAAGCGGCCTACAGCTATGCCATCCCCTTGGCGCTGCGGAGCCGGGGCTACCGCCGCTTTGGCTTCCATGGGATCAACCACCAACACGTGGCCAGGCAGGTCGCGGGGCCGCGGCTGATCAGCGTTCACCTGGGGGCCGGCTGTTCCCTGGCCGCCATCGCTGATGGCCGCTGCCTAGACACGACCATGGGCTTCACCCCAATGGAAGGGCTGGTGATGGCCACCCGCAGCGGATCCATCGACCCTGGCCTGCTGCTGGCGCTCCTGAAGGACGGGATGGCTGCAGCCGAACTGGAGGAGCAACTCAACCACCACAGCGGACTCGCCGGTCTCTCGGGCCTGAGCGGCGACTGGCAGGAGCTGCGCGGGGCGGCTGAGCGGGGGCACAGCGGCGCCCAACTGGCACTCGCGGTCTTTCTGCACCGGCTGAAAGCGGGAATTGCCGCCATGGCCGCCAGCTTGGGGGGCGTCGATCAGATCGCCCTATCCGGAGGGATCGGCGCCAATGACCCCGCTCTGGCTCTGCAGCTCCAGACGGAGCTGGCCTGGCTCGGGAAGCCCCAGTGGCTGCAGATCCCGGCCGATGAGGAGGGGATGATTGCTCGGCTGATCAGCGATCCGGAAGATCGGGGGTTTGATGCAGCAAACGGTTGAGGCGGAGGCGATCGGCGTTCAGCGGATCGGGAGCCAACTCACCGGCGATCTCGCGGAACTTCTGCTCAACGGGCTCAGGAACGCGCACATCAAAGATGCGCTCCATCAGGGCCTCGATCGAGAACAGGTGGGCGTTGATGTTCTCGAGGTCGCTGACGGCCTGCTGGAGTGCGTCCTGCGCCGAGGCCTCCTGGGGGCCTCCGGCGGCGGCGGCGGCAGGGACCGAGTCAACACCCGGCTCAGGGGTGGATTTCTGTAGATCCTCGAGGACCCGACCAGCCAGGGTGCGGAATGACTGCAGGGCAGCCCAGCTCAACTCTTGTTGCTGACGCAGCGTCGGGTTCTCCCGAATCAGTCGGTCGTGCTCCCGATAAAAGCGCTGACAGTCAGGGCATTGGCAGGGCTCTTCCGGCACCGCAGTCCCTTCATTGGTCAAGTCCAATCATGACACCAGGACGACTCAAAAATAAAGGGAATCTGAATTTGGCGTCTTAAGCGGCCAGGGAGTCCCCGGAATCACTGGCGTCCTCAGTGGCTCCTGGGATGGGGATCTCGATCGAGCTCACCACCTGAATGACGTCACGCAGGCGCATGGAGTCGGCGAACCAGGCCATGGCCTGATCGGTGTCACCATCGCTGACCGCCTCATTGGCGCTGTCCTCATGGGCCTCGGCCAGTAGGGCTAACCAGCAGAGGCAGCGCGCCTGGATCACAGAGAGGTCGAGGCCGTCCGGGAGGCTGTCGACGATGCGCTCACTCTCCTGTTGCACCAGTAGCCGCAGCCTGAGATCATGCAGCTGTGCCATGGCCGTGTGGCGATTGGCACCACGCTAGCGGCAGTGGCAACGTTCAGCACGCCACTACCGGTAGCGGTCAATACCCCTGCGCGAATCGAAGACGGGGCTGGCGGGACTCGAACCCACGACCTACGGTTTAGGAAACCGTCGCTCTATCCGGCTGAGCTACAGCCCCCCAGGTCGCCATTATGGGGTTTGAAAGCAGGCGAGGTGATCGCGACCGGGACACGCCCAAGCCCTCGGGCTGGTGGAACGGACCGGTTGAGGAAAGTCCGGGCTCCCCAATGGCCAGGCTTGCTGGGTAACGCCCAGTGCGGGTGACCGTGAGGAGAGTGCCACAGAAACACACCGCCGATGGCCCTTCGGGGATCAGGCAAGGGTGCAAAGGTGCGGTAAGAGCGCACCAGCAGCATCGAGAGGTGCTGGCTCGGTAAACCCCGGCTGGGAGCAAGGCCTAGGAACAACGGTTGGCCATGACACCCGTTCCGCTTTTCTTGCGCCGCTTGAGGCCATCGGTAACGGTGGTCCCAGACAGATGATCGCCCCCGCGAAAGCGGAGAACAGAACCCGGCTTACGTCCTGCTTTCACCCCAATGAACGCTGAGCGCCACGCCCAACTGCTGCAGTTCCTCGAAGGCCTGGGCCTGACAGCCCCAGCGGAGATGGACCTGGAGCGACTGGATGAGGCCCTCACTCACACCTCCGCAGGGCTCAGCGTCAACCACGAAAAACTCGAATTTCTTGGCGACGCCGTCCTGCGTCTGGCGGCCTCGGAATTCCTTGAACAACACTATCCGAACCAGAGCGTCGGACAAAGCTCAGCGCTGCGGGCCCAACTGGTCAGTGACCGCTGGCTGGCGGAACTCGGCCAAGCGGTGGACATCGACGCTGTTTTGCGCATCGGCCCAACGGCCGCAGGAGACTGCAGCGCCCGAGAGACCCTCAGGGCCGAAGCCTGTGAGGCCTGCATCGGCGCGCTCTATCGCCTTTGGGGGGACCTCAGGCCTGTACTGCTCTGGCTCACCCCCCACTGGCAAACCACAGCCAAGGCCTTTGAAGCCGATCCCCACCTGCACAACTGGAAATCAGCCCTGCAGGAATGGAGTCAGGGCCAAAAACGCGGCCTACCGGATTACCGCTGCCAAGAGGTCAGCCAAGTCCACGCCGATCCGCGGCGGTTTCACTGTCAGGTGAGCCTGGGGAAGACGACCCTCGGTGAAGGCTGGGGACGCTCGCGCCGGCAGGCCGAACAGGAGGCAGCTCGCGCGTCCCTAGAGAAGCTCAGGCCTGCTCAAGAATCTTGAGGGGCATGGTGACGAGCTTGTCCCAGTTGCCGCCTTCAAACAGCACGGCAGCGTTGCTGCCGCTGATGCGCTGAACGAAACCTTGGTAACCGTTGTAAATGGAGCGCCCATCGCGCACCACCACAGTGGAGCCAGGCAGGATCGGCAGGGAATCAGCCATAGGAAGGCCCAGTCGCCCGTCCATTATCGAGGCTGAGGTGTGGCCCCTGGGCTGATGGAGCAACAACCCGAGCTGCTGGTGGTCGGCAAGATCGTTGCCGCCCAGGGACTGCGCGGAGAACTGCGGGTCAATCCCCTCAGCGATTTCCCCGAACGCTTCACCCAAGCCGGCCCCCGCTGGCTGCGCGCACCGGCCCAGAAGCGGGGGCCCGCGCCAGAACCCCAGGAAATCCAACTGCTCTCAGGGCGCCGACTCCCAGGCAAAGAGCTCTTTGTGATCCGCATCGAGGGCATTGACGACCGCAGCAGCGCCGAGGCCTGCGTGGGCCAGGAGCTCTTGGTGCCGAGCGATCAGCGCCCAAAACTGTCCAACGGCGAATTTCACCTGCTGGATCTGGTGGGACTGGAGGTGCGGCTGCTGGAGTCGGGCACACCCATCGGCCAAGTCCAAGACCTGCTCCATGCCGGCAACGACCTGCTCGAGGTCCAACTCAGCGGCAAAAAACAGCCCCTCTGGATCCCCTTTGTCGACTCGATTGTTCCCCGGGTGGAACTCGAAGAAGGGTGGATTGGGATCACCCCCCCGCCCGGATTGCTGGAGTTGGCCGACCCCAGCCCAGGGGACAGACAGAGCTAAACCAGCACCAAGCCAGCGGGCAAAGCGGGCGGGCTTGGTTTGAAATGGTGTGCAAGAGGAGTGCACTCCATGGCGGCCCTGGTTCCAGTGATTCTGTGTGGCGGTACTGGAACCCGCCTGTGGCCCCTATCGCGGGCCAGTTACCCCAAGCAGTACTGGGCCCTTGCGGGCCAAGGGGAAGAAACCCTGCTGCAGCAAACCCAGCAGAGGCTTGAGGGCACCGCCAACCTCCAGCCGCCCCTGCTGATCTGCAACGAGGACCACCGCTTCATCGTCGCCGAGCAGATGCGCCAGATCGGCGTGGATCCCTCGGCGATCCTGCTGGAGCCCGTGGGCCGCAACACCGCCCCAGCCGTGGCGATCGCCGCCCTGCAGGCCATGGCCGCAGGCGATGACCCGCTGCTGCTGGTGCTCGCTGCCGACCACGTGATTCGAGAAGGAGCCGCCTTCCGCCAGACGGTGCAAGCCGGTGTGGAAGCCGCTGAGGCGGGCCAACTGGTGACCTTCGGGATCGTGCCCACGGCCCCCGAGACGGGCTACGGCTACATCGAGGCCGCCGAACCCCTAGGGGACAAGGGAACCCCGGTGCCGATCGCCCGGTTTGTCGAGAAGCCCGACCGCGCCACCGCCGAAGGGTTCCTGGCGACCGGTCGCTTCACCTGGAACAGCGGCATGTTCCTGTTCAAGGCCAGCGTGATCCTGGCGGAACTGGAACGGCTGGCCCCCGAGGTGGTCCAGGCCTGCCGCAGTGCCTTGGCCCAGGGCGGCTCAGACCTGAACTTCCAACGGCTGGAGAAGGAGGCCTTTGGCCAGTGCCCCAACGTCGCCATCGACGTGGCGGTGATGGAGAAGACCGACCGTGGTGCCGTTCTGCCGTTGCAGGCGGGCTGGAGCGATGTCGGCAGCTGGAGTGCCCTCTGGGAAACCGCTGATCAAGACGAGCAGGGCAATGTCCTGCGGGGGCGGGTCATCAGCGAGAACAGCCGCAACTGCTACCTGCGCAGCGAGCACCGCCTGGTGGTGGGTCTGGGCGTGGAAGACCTAGTGGTGGTGGAAACCAATGACGTGGTGCTGGTCGCCAAACGGGATCAGGCCCAGAACGTCAAAAGCATCGTCGGCCTGCTGGAGCAAAGCGGAGCGCCGGAGAGCAAAGCCCACCGCAAGATCTACCGGCCCTGGGGGGCCTATGACGGCATCACCGAGGGCGATCGCTGGCAGGTGAAGCGCATCAGCGTGAACCCGGGGGCTTCGCTCTCACTGCAGATGCACCACCACCGGGCGGAGCACTGGATCGTGGTGCAAGGAACCGCCGTCGTCGAGAAAGACGGCGTTGAGGAGCTGGTGGGCGAAAACCAAAGCACCTACATCCCCCTGGGCTGCAAGCACCGGCTCTCGAACCCGGGCAAGATCCCGGTCGAGATGATCGAAGTGCAGAGCGGCCCCTACCTGGGCGAGGACGACATCGTCCGCTTCGAGGACCTCTACGGGCGCAGCGCCTGAGGGGCTACTCGACCGTCACGCTCTTGGCGAGATTGCGGGGCTGATCCACATCCAGCCCCCGGTGGGCTGCGATGTGATAGCTCAGCAGCTGCATTGGCACGACCGTCAGCAGCGGGCTGAGCAACTCATCCACCTCCGGCACCGGCAGCAGGGTGTCGAACAGCTCGGCATCCGGGCAATTGGGGGCAACGCCCACCAATTGGGCATCGCGGGCCTTGGCCTCTTGGGCATTGCTAAGCACCTTGTCGAACACCGTGCCTGGGACGGCGATCGAGACCACGGGCACCCTGGCATCCAGAAGGGCGATCGGGCCGTGCTTCATCTCGCCGGCGGGGTAGCCCTCGGCATGGATGTAGCTGATCTCCTTGAGCTTCAGCGCCCCCTCAAGGGCAATCGGGTAGTTGATGCCCCGGCCCAGGAAGATCACGTCCTGGGTATCCGCGAACAGGTGAGCCATCTGCTCGCAGCGACCGTCGTGGTCATCCACCAGGCTGCGCAATTGCTGAGGAAGATCCCGCAGACCAACCATCAGCTGCTGCAGGGCTTCAGCGCCCAGAACCCCAGGTCGGCCCGAGCGACGTTCGGCAAAGGCAATGGCCAAGCCGTAGAACGCCAACAACTGACCCAGGAAGGTCTTGGTGGCGGCCACGCCCACCTCGATGCCGGCGCCGATGTCGAGGATCTGATCAACCATCCGGCCAAGGGAGCTTTCAGGGCGGTTCGTGATCCCCAGCAGACGGGGGGCGAAGGCCGGATCGGCAACGGCTCGGCGCCGCTCCTGCTCCATCGCGAGAGCAGCCAAGGTGTCTGCCGTTTCGCCCGATTGGGTCACGCCGATGGTGAGGGTGTTCGGCGCCAACGGCGGCGGGGCGTAGCGGAATTCGCTGGCATAGAACACGCTGGTGGGAATCCCGGCCAGCTGCTCCAGGAGATAGGCCCCCACCAACGCGGCATGGCGGCTGGTGCCGCAGGCGAGCACCTGGATGCGCTCAATCCCTTCAAACACGCTCTCATCGAGCGGCAAGGCCACCCGCGCGGATGAATCGGGGAGATGGCGGGCAACCCAAAGGGCAGCGGTCTCGGGCTGCTCGTGGATTTCCTTGAGCATGAAGTGACGGAAGCTGCGCTTGTCCGCCACGTGGTCCGTGCCGCTCAGGAGCGTGGGAGCCCGCTGCACCCGCGCTCCTGCCTCGTCATAGAGCTCGATTCCGAGGGGGGTGAGCAGCGCCACCTCCCCGTCTTCCATCGGAAGGATCGTGCGCGTGAAGCCAGCCAAGGCCGGGGTGTCACTGGCGCAGAGGAATTCCCCTTCCCCCAGGCCAATCAGCAACGGCGCTGCTTTACGGGCCACCACCAGGGCACCCGGGAGCGCAGCCCAAACCACCGCCAAGGCGTAGGCCCCATGCAACCGCGGCAAAACCGCTTGCACAGCCTCAAGCAGGAGCTGGGGAGAGGCGGGGTGCCCCAGGGCCTCCAAGCGATCGAGCTCTTGGCTCAGCAGATGGGGAATGACCTCGGTGTCCGTGTCCGAGCGGAAGACCACACCCTTGGCCTGGAGCTCCTCACGCAGGCTTCTGTAGTTCTCGATGATCCCGTTCTGCACCACGGCCAGACGACGGGGACCATCGAGGTGGGGGTGGGCATTGCGTTCTTCCGGCTTGCCGTGGGTCGCCCAACGGGTGTGGCCAATGCCGCACTGCCCCTGGGCCCCCTGCGCCTCAAAACGAGCCGTGAGGTTGGCGAGCTTGCCTTCAGCGCGCAGACAGGCCAAGCCGGACTCGCCCGCCACCGTGGCAATGCCGGCGGAGTCATAGCCCCGGTATTCGAGCTGACGCAGACCCTCCAACAGGAGCGGTGCCGCCTCGCGCGAACCAATCACCGCAACGATGCCGCACATAGCGCCTGGAACCAATAAAAAAGCCCGGCTGGGCCGGGCTTGAGCTTATGGGAGCTGGGCTCAGTAAGCCAGGCCCATGGAGCGGGTGGTTTCGTCGCCGAGGTAGACGCGAATGGAGAGGAAGTCGGTGGGGCAAGCGGTCTCACAGCGCTTGCAACCGACGCAATCTTCGGTGCGGGGAGACGAGGCGATCTGGCCGGCCTTGCAGCCATCCCAGGGCACCATCTCGAGAACATCGAGAGGACAAGCCCGAACGCACTGGGTGCAGCCGATGCAGGTGTCGTAAATCTTGACGGCGTGGGACATGTCGTCTGTGGACGCGACGCCCAAGGTACCCATGGCAATCAGCATCCAAGCCACAGGCCTACCTGGCCGTCATCCTTGTTCATACGGGGGGTGCCTGGCACACATACCCGTAGGATGCGGCGTCCGACACTCCGGCCATGTCCCAGGAAGCGATCTTCGAGAAAGTCCGCTCGATCGTTGTTGAGCAGCTGAGCGTTGATGCCGGCGAGGTCAAGCCCGAATCCAACTTCCAGAACGATCTGGGCGCTGACTCCCTCGACACCGTTGAACTCGTGATGGCCCTCGAAGAGGCCTTCGATATCGAGATTCCCGACGAAGCCGCTGAAGGCATCGCCACCGTTGGCGACGCCGTCAAATACATCCTGGACAAGCAGGCCTGAGGAAGGAATTGATGGTGGAGGGTCTCCGCCGCGTCGTCGTCACCGGCCTTGGCGCGGTCACACCAATTGGTAATGACGTCACTTCCTACTGGGAAGGACTGAGTAGCGGTCGTAACGGGGTGGCGCCGATCACCCTGTTTGACGCGTCTGCCCATGCCTGCCGCTTTGCTGCTGAGGTGAAGGATTTCGATCCCTCCGCCTACATCGAGCCCAAAGAGAGCAAGCGCTGGGATCGGTTTTGCCAGTTCGGGGTGGTCGCCGCCAAGCAGGCTGTGGCCCATGCAGGTCTGACCATCGACGACAACAACGCCCATCGGATTGGAACCGCGATCGGTTCTGGCGTGGGCGGTCTTCTGATGATGGAGACCCAGGCCCACGTGCTGGCAGACAAGGGTCCGTCTCGGGTGAGCCCTTTCACCGTTCCAATGATGATCCCGAACATGGCCACTGGCCTAACGGCGATCGCCATTGGCGCCAAGGGCCCAAGCAGTGCTGTGGCTACGGCCTGCGCCGCGGGCTCCAATGCCATCGGTGATGCCTTCCGGTTGATCCAGCTGGGTCAAGCCGACGCGATGGTCTGCGGTGGCGCCGAATCCGCCATCACCCCGTTGGGAGTGGCTGGATTCGCCAGCGCCAAGGCTTTGTCATTCCGCAACGACGATCCGGCAACCGCCAGCCGGCCCTTCGATGCCGAGCGTGATGGCTTTGTGATCGGCGAGGGCGCAGGCGTGCTGGTTCTTGAGAGCCTCGAGCACGCCCAGGCCCGCGGAGCCGAGATCCTCGCTGAGGTGGTTGGCTACGGCATGACCTGTGATGCCCACCACATCACCTCACCCACCCCCGGTGGCGTAGGCGGGGCTGAGGCCATGCGCCTGGCTCTTCAAGACGCACGCATCGAGGCCGATGCGGTCGACTACGTCAACGCCCACGGCACCAGCACCCCGGCCAATGACTCCAACGAGTCCTCGGCGATCAAATCCGCCCTCGGGGCTCGGGCCAAGCAGATTCCCGTGAGCTCGACCAAGTCGATGACCGGTCACCTGCTGGGCGGCAGCGGCGGCATTGAAGCCGTTGCTGGGGTCCTGGCGATTGGCCACAACGTTGTGCCGCCTACGATCAACTATCAAAATCCGGATCCGGCCTGTGATCTGGATGTCGTTCCCAATCAGGCCCGGGAACACAAACTGAACGTGGTGCTTTCGAATTCCTTTGGGTTCGGCGGCCACAACGTTTGCCTGGCGTTCCGCCGGTTCTCCTAGCCCGCGGTCTCCCCCGCCCGTACACCCTTCCCTTACCCGTAACCCATGGTCGTCGCTCCCGCTTCTGTCGACACGCTCTGCGTCAACAGCATCCGCTTCCTGGCCGTCGACGCGATCAACAAGAGCAACTCCGGTCACCCCGGACTGCCCATGGGTTGCGCTCCCATGTCCTACACCCTGTGGGACAAGTTCCTCAAGCACAACCCCAAGAACCCCAAGTGGTTCAACCGTGACCGCTTCGTGCTCTCGGCCGGCCACGGCTGCATGCTGCTGTACGCGCTGCTGCACCTGAGCGGCTACGACTCGGTCACGATCGAGGACATCAAGCAGTTCCGTCAGTGGGGCTCCAAGACCCCTGGTCACCCCGAGACCTTCGAGACCGCCGGCGTCGAAGTCACCACCGGTCCCCTGGGTCAGGGCATCGCCAACGCTGTCGGCCTGGCCATGGCCGAGGCACACCTGGCGGCCAAGTTCAACAAGCCCGACTGCACGCTCGTTGATCACACCACCTACGTGATCATGGGCGACGGCTGCCACCAAGAAGGTGTCAGCGGTGAAGCTGCGTCCCTGGCCGGTCACCTTGGCCTGGGCAAGCTGATCGCCCTCTACGACGACAACCACATCACCATCGACGGAAACACAAACGTTTCCTTCACCGAGGATGTGCTGAAGCGCTACGAGGCCTACGGCTGGCACACCATCCACGTCGCCGACGGCAACACCGACCTGGGTGCCATTGCCAAGGCGATTGAAGAGGCCAAGGCCGTCACCGATCGTCCTTCGATGATCAAGGTGACCACCACCATCGGCTACGGCTCCCCCAATAAGGCCAACACCGCCGGTGTGCACGGCGCCGCTCTGGGTGCTGACGAAGCAGCCCTGACCCGCCAGAACCTGGGTTGGAACTACGGCGAATTCGAAGTTCCTCAGGAGTCCTACGACCAGTGGCGCAAGGCCATCGAGCGTGGCGCCGCCGCTGAGGCCGCCTGGAACGCCACCCTGGCTGACTACCGCAGCAAGTACCCCACTGAAGCCGCTCAGTTCGAGCGTCAGCTGCGTGGTGAGCTGCCCCAGGGCTGGGATGCAAACCTCCCCAGCTACACCCCTGACGACAAGGGCCTGGCCACCCGGATGCATTCCTACAACTGCCTGAATGCCATCGGCCCCAACCTGCCCGAGCTGATCGGTGGTTCGGCTGACCTGACCCACTCCAACCTCACCGACATCAAGGGTGAGGCCGGTTTCCAGAAGGGCGCTGAAGCCAACCGTTACCTGCACTTCGGTGTGCGCGAGCACGCCATGGGCGCCATCCTCAACGGCCTCGCTTATCACGGCAGTGGCTTGGTTCCCTACGGCGGCACCTTCTGCGTCTTCGCGGGCTACATGGTGGGTGCCATGCGCCTGTCCGCCCTGAGCGAACTGGGTGTGATCTACGTCCTGACCCACGACTCCATCGGTCTGGGTGAAGACGGCCCCACCCACCAGCCGATCGAGACCCTGGCCAGCCTGCGTTCGATCCCGAACATGCTGGTCATCCGCCCCGGCGACGGCAACGAGACCAGCGGTGCCTACAAGGTGGCCGTGGCGAACCGACACCGCCCCACCGTTCTGTTCCTCAGCCGTCAGGCAATGGCCAACCAGGCCAACTCCAACGCCGACCACGTGGCCAAGGGTGGTTACATCCTTGAGGACAGCAACGGCACCCCCGATCTGATCCTGATCGGCACCGGCACCGAGCTCGACCTCTGCGTCCAGGCCGCTGCCCAGCTGCGCGCCGAAGGCAAGAACGTCCGCGTGGTGTCCATGCCCTGCGTGGACCTGTTCGAAGAGCAGGACGCCGCCTACCGCGAAAGCGTGCTGCCCGCCGCCTGCCGCAAGCGTCTGGTGGTCGAGGCCTCCAGCAGCTTCGGCTGGCACAAGTACACCGGCTTCGAAGGCGACACCGTCTCCATCGACCGCTTCGGTGCTTCCGCACCTGGCCCCCTGCTGATGGAGAAGTTCGGCTTCACCGTCGACAACGTGGTGGCCAAGGCCAAGGCCCTGGGCTGATTCATCCACAGCAGTTCACTTACAGTTGCCCCACCGCAAGGTGGGGCTTTTTCGTCTCCTCCAATGCAACGCGTTCTGATCACCGGTGGAACAGGGAGCTTCGGCAAGGCTTTCGTCAAAAAGGTTCTCAGTGACCACCCAGAGGTAGAACGACTTGTTGTGTTCAGCCGCGATGAGCTGAAGCAGTGGGAAATGCAACAGCAGTTCCCCAGAAATCAATTTCCTAAGTTGCGCTTCTTCCTAGGTGATGTGCGAGACCGCGACAGGCTGTACAGGGCCGTAGAGGACATCGACACGGTGGTTCATGCGGCGGCACTCAAACAGGTGCCGGCAGCGGAATACAACCCGATGGAGTTCATCAAAACAAATGTTCTCGGCGCAGAGAATATTGTGGAGTGTTGTATGGATACCGATGTGAAGCGGGTGGTGGCACTGAGCACGGATAAGGCTGCCGCACCGATCAATCTCTACGGGGCAACCAAGCTCTGTTCCGACAAGCTCTTTATCGCCGCCAACAACATCAAAGGCAAGCGTGACCTGCGCTTGTCGGTGGTGCGCTACGGCAATGTGATGGGCTCACGGGGCTCGGTGATCCCCTTCTTCTTGGAGAAAGCCAAAACCGGCGTGCTGACGATCACTGACCCGGCAATGACCCGCTTCAACATCTCGCTGCGGGAGGGTGTTGAGATGGTGCTCTGGGCCCTGGCGAGCACCCTGGGCGGCGAGCTGTTTGTGCCCAAGATCCCGAGCTACCGGATCACCGATGTAGCCGACGCGATCGGCCCCAGCTGCGAGAAACTGATCACAGGCCTCCGGCCCGGCGAGAAGATCCATGAAGAGATGATCACGGCATCGGACAGCTTTACCTCAATCGATCTTGGCAAGTATTACGCGATCCTGCCTAGTGATGGCCGAGTGCAGCAGTGTTATCAGGAGGCCGGCATCAACGCCAGGGCCGTACCTACTGGTTTTGCCTACAACTCCGGCACCAATCCGGATTTCCTAAGTGTGGAGCAGCTACGCGAGCTGATCCGTGAGCATGTGGACTCGTCCTTCCAGCCCCTATGAACAGCGACGCGGGGCCCTTCCTCCCCTACGGCCGTCAGACCATCACCGAAGCCGACATTGCAGCGGTGGAGGTTGTACTGCGCAGCTCGTTTCTCACCCAGGGCCCGGCAGTACCAGCCTTCGAGCAGGCGGTGGCAACAAAAGTGGATGTCGCATATGCCGTTGCGGTGAACAGCGCCACAAGTGCATTGCACACAGCTTGCCTAGCTCTGGGTCTGGGGCCGGGTGATGGCCTCTGGACATCACCGATCACCTTTGTGGCTTCTGCGAACTGTGGACGTTACTGCGGAGCCGACGTCGACTTTGTCGACATCGATCCGGCCTCAGGCCTGATGAGCGTCGCAGCACTGGAGAAGAAGCTGCAGCAAGCCGAGCGAAGCAAAAGGCTTCCCAAGGTAGTTGTTCCAGTCCACCTGGCCGGTGCCAGCTGTGACATGAGGGCTATCGGGGCGTTGGCGACCCGCTACGGATTCACGGTGCTGGAAGATGCCAGCCATGCGATCGGCGGCCGCTTCCGGGGCGAACCGGTGGGCAGCTGCCGCTACAGCGCTATCACGGTATTCAGCTTTCACCCGGTGAAGATCATCACCACCGGCGAGGGCGGCTTGGCCACCACCAACGACCCTGAACTTGCCCGCCGCATGACGGAGCTACGCAGCCACGGCATCGTGCGCGAGGTTGAGCGGTTTGAGCGGCCACCGGCCGGCCCCTGGGTATATGAGCAGCAGCAGCTAGGCTTCAATTACCGGATGACCGACCTGGAGGCAGCCCTAGGACTGAGCCAGCTGGAGAGGCTCGAGGCGATCGTGGCCGAGCGCAACCGTCTGCTGCAACGTTACCGGGAGCTGCTGGCGGATCTTCCTGTACAACTACTGGATGTGCCTGAAGACGTGCTGAGTTCGGTTCACTTGGCCGTAATCCGTCTGCGGCGGGCTACGGCCGAGCAACACCGGAAGGTGTTTGAGGGGCTGCGGTCTGCACGGATCGGCGTGCAACTGCACTACAGCCCGGTGCATCTGCAGCCCTACTACCGGGCGCTGGGGTTTGCGGAAGGGCAATTCCCTGAAGCTGAGGCGTATGCGACCAGTGCCATCAGCCTGCCGCTATTTCCTGGGCTGAACGGTGAGGAGCAGGAGCGCGTGGTGGCCTCACTCACAGAACAGCTCCAGGAGCATGCTCCTCAGGAGGCGCTGCGATAATGAAGAAACAAGCTGCCAAAAATCAGCCTGCGATTGCGATCATCCAGGCTCGCTGTTCATCAAGTCGCCTGCCAGGCAAGGTGCTGAAGCCGCTGGCCGGCAGACCGATGATCTGGCACATCGTGGAGCGTGCTCGAGCCTGCCGCTTGGTGGATCAGGTGGTGGTAGCAACATCTACAGAGCCGAGCGACGATGCTCTGGCTGAGTTTTGCAAGAGCGAAGCGATTCCCTGCTATCGCGGTAACCTCACGAATGTCCTTAGCCGTTATTTGGAGGTGCTTCACCGGCATCCACATGACTATGTTGTGCGGATTACAGGAGACTGCCCACTGATACACCCTCCATTAATTGATCGTCAGATTGAGGTGTTGTCAGAGCATGACGGTGACATGGTGTGGATTCAGCAGTCCGCCTCTATCCTGGAAGGTCAGGGTGTGCATTCCAGCCGATCAATCTGGGCTGTGGCAGAGCAATCCAGCCACCCCGATGATCTGGAGCACGTGGGCTCCCGTTTCTTCAGCGAGCATCCTGAACTGTTTCGTCGCGTAGGGCTGGAGATCCCACCGGAATTCACTGGCAAGAGGTGGCGGATCACAGTGGATGAGCAAGCGGATTACGAGCTGATGGCAGATCTCTACGACGTCTTGTATGAGGATTCACCGATTCCTTTGCAGCAGGCTGTTGCCCATCTTGAGGCCAACCCCATCCTTGCTGCACGGAACTACCAGGTGAACCACAGCGCCATCAACCAGGAGCTTGCGGCACGCCGCGCCGCACAACAGCCGTCCCTCGTCGGCACGGAGTCCTGGTAATCTCATGCCCACCCAGTTCATCGCTGAAGTCTCCAGCAACCACGCGCAGGATTTGGATCGCTGCTTCGAGTTCATCGACACCGCCGCGCGGATCGGTTGCGACGCGGTCAAGTTTCAGCTTTTCAAGATAGACCAATTGTTCGCGCCTGAGATCCTGGCCAAGAGCGAGATGCACAGAAAACGCAAGGACTGGGAACTGCCGACGGCCTTCCTGCCGGAGCTTGCCAAGCGCAGCCACGACCAGGGGATCCAGTTCTCCTGCACGCCCTTCTATCTCGACGCCGTCGCCGAGCTGGAGCCCCATGTCGACTTCTACAAGATCGCCTCCTATGAACTGCTCTGGGTCGACTTAATCCGCGCCTGCGCCCGCACCGGAAAGCCGCTGATCCTCTCCACGGGCATGGCCACGATGCCTGAGATCAAGCACGCCGTCGACGTCGCGCACGACGCCGGCTGCGCCGAGCTGACTCTGCTGCACTGCATCTCCGGCTACCCCACGCCACCACAGGAATGCAACCTGGCAGCCATCCAGACCTTCCGCTCCGCTTACGGTTGCTCGGTCGGATGGTCCGACCACAGCGTAAGCCCCGCAGTGCTCTATCGCGCCATCCATGCCTGGGAAGCGAACACCATCGAGTTCCACCTGGACCTGGAGGGCGAGGGCGAAGAGTTTGCCACCGGCCACTGCTGGCTGCCGGCGCAGATGCAAGCGGTCATCGACACCATTAAGAGTGGCCTGACCGCGGATGGCAGCGGCGACAAGCAACCGGGGCCGAGTGAACTAGCTGATCGGGACTGGCGCGCAGATCCGGTTGATGGTTTGCGGCCGTTCAAGCATGTTCGTGCGAATTGGTTGACTGATTGAGCGATGCATAGGCGAATCCTCATCCGCTGTGATGCCGCCCCAGAAATCGGCTTTGGCCATATCGTTCGCTGCCTCGCCCTTGCGGATGAACTACGAGATCAGCACGAGTGCGAAGTATCCTTCGCTATGTTGCAAGGACCTCAGGGTGTACAGCAGGTTCAAGAAAGCGGCTACTTGGTTCATCAGCCGCAAGCAGACTCCTCGAGTCTGCTTGATGAGGGCAGGTGGCTGCAACATTTGGTGAGTGATACGGAAACGAAAGTACTTGTCCTCGATATTCGAACAGATTTGGGTGTGGAAGCGATTCGGAAAATTCGGGCGCAAGGGGTGCTTACAGTTACCATCGATGATCCTTCTGATCGCCGTTTGGCGGCAGATATGGCTTTCTACCCACCAGTCCCGCAGGTCCAACGGATGGATTGGAGTGATTTTACTGGTGAGTGTTTCGTTGGTTGGGACTGGGTATTGCTAAAACCTGAATTTACCAAGTACCAACATCCTGTAGCCATTCAGGATACAGGTAAGAGCTGGGGTAAAGCCACTCCAACCCCAATCAAAGTACTAGTGACTATGGGTGGAAGTGATCCCTTAGGGCTGACTCTGCAAGTACTTGAAGCATTGGATCAGATTGAGAAGAGATTGCATGTGATTGTTATTTTGGGTCGTGGGTTTATGCATGAAGTTACCCTGCAGCGTTGGCTTCTTACAGCGCGGCGCCGCTATGAACTCCGATATGATGTGCAAGACATGCCAACAACCATGGTAGAAGCCCATTTTGCTATAGCATCCTTCGGAGTTACAGCCTATGAACTTGCGGCAATAGGGCTACCCGCAGCATATATTTGCCTCTCAGAAGACCATGCAGAGTCCGCAGATGCTTTTGTTTCAGCCAACCTGGGCGTAAATATTGGCACCTACTTCGACACAGATAGCGAGAGATTAAGGAGTCTGATCGAAGAGGCATTGGATCGCATCACATCGATTACTGAAGTGCCTGCCTTAATTGATGGTTGCGGTGTCAGGCGTGTCGCCTCACAACTCTTATCGCGCACTTGCGAATAAGGACCTGTAGCTTCCAAAGATTTAACGAACTATCTAATTCATGAATTCTCAGATCATGGACATGAATTCCAAAGCTAAAAATTACTTGAAAGTGTCAGAGGCGTTTTATGTGCCCGTAGATCAGGCTTACTCTAGCAATGATCTCGTAGTAGAATCGCACTCAATGCATGCAGGTCATGAAGGTAATTGCAATGGCCCAAGGGTATTTAAATCAACTAAGTCAATCAGATATCAATTGATAGACTGCAATAAATGTGGTTTCATCCATGCATTGCCAAAGCCCTCAGACGAGGAACTTTCTAGGTTTTATCGCAAGAAGTTCTACAACCAGCAGCGGAAAAGCGACTATTTTGCCAAACAAAAGAATCAGCTTGCCTGGTGGAATATAGTTTTTGAGCAAAGGCTTCAAAGACTAGAGGAGCTTTTGGGGCGCAAGGGGCGCATTTTAGATGTGGGTTGTGGTCCTGGATTTTTTCTAAATTACGCGAGAGATGCAGGTTGGGATGTGATTGGCCTAGAGCCTTCGCGAGATGCCGCCAATTATGCCATAGAAGAGTTTTCACTAACAATAATACAAGATGAGATTAGCACCTTATGGAACAAGGATATTGGATTGTCTGTAGATATTGTGTACTCACATGGTGTAATAGAGCACCTCAAAGATCCGCTAAGTTACTTGGAGAAAAGCAAAGCAATCCTCGACGGCCCTGGCCTAATTTTTACTTCCGCGGCAAATGATTTCAATATTTACCAAGCACTAGCTATTAAGGCACTCGGCATTGACCCATGGTTTATTATACCACCAGAGCACCTGAATTATTTCACGGTAGAGAGTCTTGTTTTGGCGCATGAAAAGTTCGGTTACAAGATACGAGATCTTCGCACAAGTTTTCCAATCGATATGTTCTTAATGATGGGCGAAGATTATGTTTCCAACTCTGAGCTCGGGCCCAGCTTTCACAGCATGCGTGCCAATTATGAAAAGAGTTTATTGACTTTTGGTTTCGGCAATCTTCTGAGTGAAATTCAACGTTTTAATGCAAAAATGGGAATCGGCAGGCAAACTGAGATCATTGGGGAGGTGCTATGAAATTAAATAAGGTAGTAATTACTGGATCCAGTACCTATGGAGTTAAAAACCATGGCGACGACGCAATGCTGGCCACCCTTGTTCAAGGTCTGAGAGACGAATTCCCTGAGATCGAGATAACATTTCTATGTCGGCATCCAGAAAAGACTTATGACCGCATTTTTGGATTTAATTCTTTAAAGAATCTAGACCATGAATCCAAAGATGCAGCTAGCGGTCGTTTGTTTTGGGGGTTTAATCCAGGAGACCGTGATGAGCATTTACAAGCTATTGCAAATGCTATCAGCGAGGCTGACTTGCTGATTATAGGAGGCAATAGTTTTATGGAGATTTTTCCGAACAGCTTTCTCAAGGGTGTGTCAAGCTATGCGGCTACCTTAGCAACAGTTTCCAAGTTTCTAGGTACTCCTTTTGCACTGTACGGTGTAAATGTCGTTGATAAGATAACGAAAGAGACAACTCGCCAACACGCTCATTTTCTGGCAAGTAATGCGTCAGCGGTGACGCTCCGCGAAAATAGTGGGAAAGAGCTTCTTAATGATATTGGTGTCGCTAAAAACAATCTCCATGTACTTGGTGATCCAGCATTTGGCATACAACCTAGAAATGTTGATACACGACAAATCCTAGCTCGACAGGGTATTATTCTGGATGAAAGACCTGTGATGGGTGTGAGTTTTCGATACGAGTATTGGAATGGCGACGAAAGCACTTTTGGTGCAATCGGACGCAAGTTAGCTGCATCACTCGATGAGATAGTTTCAGTTCTCGATATTCAAGTTATCTTTATTCCAAATTGTACTTATACACATGGGAGCAATTGGCAAGATGATCGTCTGGTGCACCGTGAGATCAACAGCTTTATGAGCCAGAGAAATCATGCATACTGTGTTGATGAAGAACTAACTATCTTTGAGACACTTGGATTGTATGAATTGCTTAGCATGCATATAACAAATCGAAGACATTCAGGAGCATTTGCAGCATTGAAGTCTGTTCCATTCCTGGCAGTAGATGTCTCACTATCTGCGCATATGTGGCCGTTTATGTCGGATTTAGGAATACCAGATCAACTAGTTAAAATGGGCTCCTCTAAGGACTTAGTAGAATCTATAGTCGAGACTTGGAATAAACGTGATGTCATAAGAGGTGCCATGAAGCCGAACGTAGACAGGTTGATCAAGAGTGCCCGAACACATGTTCCTGTTATTCTGGGGTCTTGCAAATGAATATTGTTGCGCTTGTTCAATGCACTGCTGGTGACCTCGGTGAGACAAGAGATGAAAATGACTATGTCATAGGATTATGTAAAATATCTCCGCTGTTTAATTCGATAGCCTTGGCTTGCCCGGACGAGCCTGATTCTGATGTACTAGAAGGCTTAGCTGATAAATGGGGCATCAAGTGTTTCCGTGGTGACGAGTTTAATGTCGCAAATCGAATACTGGGGGCAGCTATTCAAGAAAACGCGGATATCATAGTCAGGGTCTTGTTAAGGCAGTTTTATCTTGATATGCAGCAAGTGAATCGAATGGTTGTTGGTTTGTTGAATAGTAATGCATGTTATGTTGCGCTTCCGGCTAACTACAACTATGCGCTTGCAGCTGATGTATGCACTTGCAGAGCTCTTGCATCTGCAGTGCGTGAGATCGAAATGCTCAGCCATCCGCTTGAAAAAGCTTCGTTCCAGTTCTCCCCGTGGGTATACATGGAAAGACAACCCCAAAATTATCCAGCTGTTCTGGTTGATGGTGGTCCTCCCTATTCATTTGAGAAGACAATGGCGATACGTGAAAAATATCGTCAAATACAAAGTGAAAACCAAGTTCATTTTTCCTGGAAGTATCCCGCTTCTTCTTACCGTTTTTTGAGTAGTTATATAAGAAATGATTGGTCTATCCTTGATATTGCCTGCGGCAAAGGCCAAGGCTCGCGTTGTCTTAAAGATTTTAGTACTAGGGTAGTAGGCGTAGATATGGATGAAGCGAATATAAGCCATGCGATTTCCACCGTGGGTAATATTAATGGGCTTCATTTTTTAGTTGGTGATGCAGAACGCTTTGTTGAGGAAAATACCTATGATGCAATTGTATCAATGCACACTTTGGAACATCTTGGAAACCCAGATGCTTTTTTTCAGTGTGCCTATCTTAATCTTCGAGGGCCAGGACGGTTGTTCCTTGAAGTTCCGTTGTTGTTGCCTCACCCACTCAACATGCCTCTTCTTCCTTGGCACGAAAAGGAGTATTTACTTCCAGAGCTTGTTGCAAAAGTACGAGCGAATGGTTTCGTGATTGATGAAATATGGGTCAAACAACGACATGTATTTACAAACATGCAAACTACTAATGAGCATGAGCTAGAACATCTTCCCGCAAAATCTACCGCTGGGTTAATCTTAGCAAGCAAGAATATATAGGCTTATGTGCGGTATTTTTTTTGTTTTCGATTCTGAATCATCCGGGGCGGAGCTAAGCTCAAGATTTAGTTCTATTGCTTCAGACAACCTACAATTTCGTGGACCCGATGGCGTTTCTACTCTTTCTGGTGATTGTTGGTTTGCACTCCATGCTTTGCTTTCCATAACCGGGTCTACTAAGCAGCCTTGCCATTGGAAAGACGGCATTTTCTTGTTTAATGGTGAGATTTATAATGATTGGCGCAACTATGGTATCAATTATGGGGATGCTGATCTTTTGTCATGTATGCTTGATGCTGATGGGATAAATGCACTTGCAACGCTTGACGGTGAGTTTGCTTGCGTTGTTCTTGATCAGACACGAAAGCGTTTGCATTTACTGAGCGATCCTTTTGGCACTAAACCATTCTATTATGCGTTGCAACAAGGGCGAGTTGCTGCCGGAACCTTTGATTACTTATTGAGAGATTGTGGGTTTGACAATCCTATTCGTTGCCCAGCTAATCTGCGGCTCGAGATAGATCTTGAGACTGGGGCTATTGTTGATATGCAACGGCTGTTTGATTTCGACTTTAGTTCTAGCACCATTGATAGCTTTGAACCCTTCTGTGAGGCCTTCAGACTTGCTCTTCAGAAACGTACTGAACGAGTTCAGAGAAAAATCTATTTACCCTTAAGCTCTGGTCATGATAGTGGTCTGATAGCTGCTGAGCTTGAGAAGCTTGGTGTTGCTTTCACAGCTTATGGATTTGAGTTTGGTGAAATAGCAGATATTCTTATCGAAAGGTACAATCGGCTTAGGGATAAGGGAATAACTGCTATTTTGTTATCTCCTGATATTGAGCAGTTTGATCAAATTGCCTGTCAGCTGCTGGATCAGATTCCTTCCTTTCAGTTGGAGGTTGACGATCATACATCAACTTATGCATCCAACGATGCACGCAAAGTTCCAGGATACATCGCTGCCGCATACATGGCATCGTTATCACGCTCTAAAGGAGAGATTATATGCCTCTCAGGTCAAGGTGCAGACGAAATTATATCTGATTATTATAATCAACATACAAACAGTCGCCGATCTTATTTTAAGGGGCAATGGGAGCGTGCCACTGCCCCTTGGCCTAATTTCTTTGGTGGATGGAATAAAGTTTTCTTGGAGGCCTCAGAACGTATTACAGGACATTATGGCGTTGAGACACGGTATCCCTTTCTTGACCCTCTGGTTGTTCAGCAGTTTCTTAATCTGAAGCCTGAACTCAAAGGTCGAAGATACAAGGCTTGCATCTCCTATCGATTTGATCAGTTAGGATTCCCGTATCATGATCGCAAGATCGGTTTTGCCGGTTTTGACACTGATACTTTTTGATTCTTCGAAAAATTCTTAATGAATAATTCTCATGCTGTTTCGTTGAGTCTGCGACGAGATTTGATTGCTTCCATCTACCATGCAGGGTCAGGCCATCCTGGAGGTGCTCTTTCCTGCACAGATATTTTATGGACTCTTTTGGGAGCGGAGTCCAATGGTGACTTATTTCAGCCGAAAAAGGATCGATTTGTTCTTTCCAAAGGTCACGCCTGCCCTGCGCTCTATGCCTTAGCGGCCAACCAAGGCTGGATTCCCAGGTCACTACTTCTTGGTTTACGAAAGCTGGGAAGCCCCCTACAGGGTCACCCCCACGTTGGCACTACCCCGTGGGTCGAATCGAGCACTGGCTCACTCGGCCAAGGCTTCTCGGTTGGCATAGGCATGGCCTTGGGCCTTCGCCACCAGGAAGAGTCCTCCCGCGTCTACGTTATGATTGGGGATGGAGAGTTGCAAGAAGGTGAAATATGGGAGGGTGCCATGTGCTCGGCACACTACAAACTAGACAATTTATGCGTCATTATAGATTATAATAAACTGCAAAGTGATGACTATAATGAAAACATAATGGGTCTCGAACCCTTGAGGGCTAAGTGGGAGGCATTCAATTGGAATGTGATTGAAATCGACGGTCACGATTTTGTACGGATTAAGCAAGCTTTCGAGATAGCTAAAGAGTCGAAGGGCTGCCCATCGATTATTATTGCTAATACTATTAAAGGTAAGGGTGTGTCATTCATGGAAGGTGAACCTGCCTGGCATGGCAGCGTCAAGTTACGTCCGGAGGAGTTGGAGCAGGCTCTGCGTGATCTTGGCACGCCGGAGGAAGACATTCCGGCCTATCTCGACGGCAGCATCTGGAGCCAGCAGTCATGACGAAACATTCACATCATGCGCCTTCCCTCATCGGGTCCAGCGGCGATTCCTTGCGAGAGGCCTTCGGTAAGTCCCTTGTGGAACTAGCCGAGCGTTACCCCAAGTTTGTGGTTTTCGATGCAGATGTGGCTGGCGGGACCGGGACCCATAATTTTCTTAAGGCCTACCCTGAACGGTTTTACCAGTTCGGCATCGCTGAGCAGAACATGATGGCTTCGGCCGGGGGGTTTGCGAGTACTGGCATCGTGCCCTTTGTGACCACCTTCGCGGTTTTCTGCTTGCGTGCGACGGAGCAGGTGCGCTTGTCGATTGCTTATCCACAGCGGAATGTAAAGATCGTTGCCAGCCATCCCGGGCTCGACGTCGGACCCGACGGCGCCTCGGCACAGGCACTGGAGGATCTGGCGGTGTTCCGCGCCATCCCCGGAATGGTGGTTGTTTCCCCTGCGGACGCGCTCGAGGTAGCGCAGGCCACAGAGGCAATCCTGAACTATGAGGGTCCGGTCTACATGCGAACCGGCCGCAGCCCGACCCCAAGGGTGCTCGATGCCAGTTATAAATTCCAGCTTGGCAAAGGGCAGATTTTGCGAGACGGTAGTGATGTCACAATCGTGGCCTGTGGCGTTGAGGTAGCACGCTCACTGGATGCCGCCGTCATCCTCGCGGCAGAGGGCATTTCAGCTCGCGTGGTGAACATGGCGACACTCAAGCCTATCGATGCCGAACTGCTCGAACGCTGTGCTAACGGAACTGGCTGCTTCGTGACGGCCGAAGATCACAATATCCACGGCGGTCTCGGCAGCGCGGTCGCGGAGGTGCTGGCGCAGACCCGACCCTGCCCGATCGAGTTTGTCGCTGTAGAAGATACCTTCGGCGAGTCAGGCGAGCCGGTTGAGTTGGCTGAGAAATATGGTCTAACCGCTCCGCATATCGCGGAGGCCGCGCGCCGCGCAATCGCGAGAAAGGAGCTGAACTGACATGCTGTTACAAGGTAAGATCGCTCTGGTGACCGGTGGCAGCCGAGGGATTGGGCGCGCAATCTGTGTCGCGTTAGCTAAGGCCGGCGCAAGGGTCGTTTTTACTTATCGCGAGCAAGCTGAGGCGGCTCTGTCGGTGGTCGAGGCCATCCAGCAAGAAGGAGGCGGAGCGCTGGCTTTAATGATGGATGTGCGCGACCGGACATCGATCCGCGCAGCCCTGGAAGCGTGTCGGGACCAGTTTGGTGGGCTTGATGTGCTCGTCAACAATGCCGGTATCAATAAACCTACAGACTTCGATCAGGTTACCGAGGATGACTGGGATGAAATCCTCGCGGTCAATCTGAAAGGTCCCTTTCTGTGCTCGCAAGAGGCGATGCCCTTCCTACGTGCCCGCGGCGGTGGAAGCATCGTCAACATCGGATCGGTAAGTGGCCAGTACGGCGGACCTCGGACTGCACACTATGCGGCGAGCAAGGCAGGCTTGATATCGCTAGGTCAAGTCATCGCGCGCTTCGGCGCCAAGGATCATGTGCGTTGCAATACCGTTGCAGCGGGCCTGATCTCTTCAGACATGGCCGCCAGCGGTTTGCAGTCGCCCGCGGTCAAGCAGGCGGCGGCAAGTATCCCGCTCGGCAGGCTGGGCACGCCGGAAGAGGTCGCGAACATGGTGGTGTTTTTGGCATCGGATGCGTCGTCCTACATCACAGCGCAGACGATAAATGTAAATGGAGGTCTTTACTTTTGATCCCTACATTACTCATTGTCAGCGGTGGAGTCGAGGCCCTGCCAGGAATCGCTCTCGCACAATCCATGGGAATTCATGTCGTCGTCAGCGACATGGATTCCGCTGCAGGTGGCATAGCAGTCGCCGATGATCAGATCATCGCCAGCACCTATGACGTCGAAGCCACTGTGGCAGCAGCCAGGGCTTACCACGAGCAAGTCAGGCCAATCGATGGCGTGATGTGCATCGCGTCCGATGTTCCTCTCACCGTCGCATGCGTGGCTGCGGATCTGGGCCTCCCTGGTATTCCCATGGCCTCAGCCGAGCTCGCCACCGACAAGCTGGCCATGAAGCGGCGGTTTGCGGCTGATGGGGTTCCCATCCCCTGGTTTAGCACAGTCAACTCCGCTAAACACCTGCACGAATTAGTGCAGACGGAAGGATTGCCGCTGGTGATCAAACCGGTCGATAGCCGTGGCTCTCGTGGCGTGCTCCGCCTCACACCAGATGTGAATCTCGATTGGGCCTTCTCCGTTGCCCACCAACACTCGCCCACAGCCCGCGTGATGGTTGAGCGCTTCCTGCCAGGACCCCAGGTGAGCACTGAATCCCTCGTGGTCAACGGAATCGCCCACACCCCAGGCTTTGCCGATCGCAACTACGAATTGCTAGAGCGATATGCGCCCCACATCATCGAAAATGGTGGCCAGCTTCCCAGCCACTTGCCAGCAGCAACACAAGAGGCAGTTCGCCAGCTGGTTCAACAAGCAGCCACGAGCCTTGGCATCCACAACGGTGTGGTGAAAGGTGACATCGTCGTAAATGACGGCAAGCCGTACGTGATCGAGCTCGCCGCCCGGCTAAGTGGCGGCTACTTCTGCACACACGAAATCCCCCTCAACACTGGTGTGGATCTTGTTGGGGCCGCCATCCGCCAGGCTTTGGGCGAATCGATCGATCCCGTCGATCTGCAGCCCAGATTTCAACGGCCTGTGGCCCAGCGTTACTGGTTCCCCGAACCAGGCATCGTCCAGGAAATTCAGGGCGCTGAGCGCTTCAGCGATCACCCCAACGTTGCCTACCTAGAACTTCGGGTAAATCCTGGAGACACTGTAGGCCTCATCGACAGTCACCCCGCACGCTCCGGGGTGGTAATCACCACCGGCGACGCCAGCTCCAGTGCTGTGGCACTTGCTGAACAGGTTGTTGACGGTATCAGGATCATCACACAACCCGCTTGATGTGCTGAATCTCTACGCATTCTTTCACCTTAATCTGATGTTCTCCTCTGTGGAAGAGGAGAAGCGGCCCCAGATCGTTGAGCGGTGTTATTGGCCACTTCTTCGCCTGGCGCGTCGCAACAATCTTCCTTTAGGCATCGAAGCCCCGGCCTGCACCCTGGAGTTCATTCAGACGATTGATCCCAGCTGGATCGCTGAGCTCCGTAACCTTATCAACCACGGCCCTTGTGAGTTAATCGGCAGCGGCTACGCCCAACTGATCGGCCCGCTCGTGCCTGCCGCTGTGAACCAGGCCAACCTCCGTCTGGGCATGCAGGCCTATGAGGCCCTGCTCGGCCTCCGGCCTTCCATCGCCCTGGTGAATGAGCAAGCCTATAGCGCCAGCCTGGTGCCGCTCTATCGAGAGGCGGGCTACCAGGCCCTGATCATGGAGTGGAACAATCCAGCCAGCTCACACCCAGCCTGGGATCCCGAGTGGCGTTACCACCCTCAGCAGGCTATCGGAGCTGATGATTCCACCATCCAACTGCTGTGGAACAAGAGCATCGCTTTTCAGAAATTTCAGCGCTACGCCCATAGCGAGCTCGAGCTGCCTGAGCTCCTCGCCTATTTGAAAAGCCACGTTTCTTCTGAGGTTCGCTGCTTTCCCCTCTACGGAAACGATGCGGAGGTCTTCGGTTTCCGCCCCGGCCGCTTCAGGACAGAAGCAGCACTGCAGAGCGGGGAATGGGATCGAATTTCAACACTTGTGGAAGCACTGGCAGCCGATCCTGCATTCAGCTGGATTCCTCCCAGTGCCGTGCTGGCGCAAAACTCAAGCCACCATGCAAATCATGCACTCAAACTCGAGAGCGCCGATCAGCCGATCCCCGTCAAAAAGCAGAACAAATATAATGTGATGCGCTGGGCGCTTACCGGCCGTGATGACCTAACCATCAACAGCCGCTGCCATCGTCTCCACCAGGCTCTGAGCGCCTGCCCCACCGCTAGCGATGCCGACTGGCAGGAGCTCTGCTTCCTCTGGAGCTCCGATTTCCGCACCCACATCACCCCCCGGCGCTGGGAGGCCTATCAAATACGGCTGGCGGCGTTGGAGGCACAATGGCCGGAGGTGGAGGCATCGCACACCATTCCCTTTGCGACAGCCGGCGAGAAAGTCCCAACTCACCCGCAGTGGAGCTGTGAAGGGCGCTGGCTCACCGCCAGGACCGAGCACATCGAGGTGCGCTTCAACTGCAGGCGGGGCCTCGCGGTTGAACACTTCATCGACCGCCGCCTCAGCACCACTCCCCTGTTCGGCACATTCCACCACGGCTGCTTCGACGACATCGCCTGGGGCGCCGACTACTACAGCGGCCACCTCTTCTTCCAGAGCCATGGCTGCCACCAGATCACCGACCTCCAGGCGGTGGAGCCAGACGTTCACAGCCACCAAAGCAGTCTGATCATCTCCGCCAACATCCCCACCCCCCTCGGCAAAATCCACAAAACCTGGACTCTCGACGCCAGCACCCATACACTCCAGATGGATATCCAGCTTCACTGGCCCGATGCCAGCCTGGGACGCCTGCGATTGGTGCCTTTCACTCTCTTCCCCGAAGCCTTCCACGCCGAGACCTTGCAGATATCCGCTGCCAACGGAGGTGAACAGCACGAGTGCTTCCCCCTAGGCCAGAAACCTACGGACCACGGCAAGGCCGTGTCGTTTCTAGTTTCAGCTCATCAAGGGCTCGGCCTCACTGATGGTGTGGTGAGGATTGGCGATGCCTCTCGCACCATCCAATTGCACTTCAACCCCTCCCATGCCGCCCTGATTGGGATAATTCAGCACCAGCCAGTGGATGAGACCTGGTTCACGCGCCTGATGCTCTCTGCGCGGGAACTAGATGACACAGCAAAGTACAAAGGTCTTAAGTTAGACACCTCTTTTGCAATAACAACAGCGCTTCAACCACAGTGAAAGAAGGCACGCGTCGGAGGACGAGGCTTCAACAATGCCACAAAAGTAAGCACACTTACCAAGCCACCCAATAAGCGAATATCAATTCCAAAGCACCGACGATTCCCGAAAAGCGTTCAAACCTTTCAAAGTTTCTATTTATTCTTAACTCCAGGAACAAAAGCAACGGGCGCAAACCAATCTAACTGGAGTAGTTTTTTAAATCAACTTATCCCCTCCTAGCACGGGAAGTGACTCATGATATTTGTTCCCCACGCAGCACCTGCACAAGTAAGGTTGCAGGGCGCAGATAGAGGCCTAGAAATAGAGCTCAACTGCTCCCAATAGAAACAAGAGCCAAGCGCATGCTCAATGTATCTTCGCATCTTCGCCTATCTGTTGACTGCGCTGAAGTTTCTCTAATCCCCTGGAGATCGTTTTTCATGATCGTGGTCTGCAACGGGCCGAGCTTGGGTCAACATATCGAGCAAGACACGGCCTGCATATAGATATCAGCCGGCAGTGGTTCGTCGTGATAATCACCGACGCGTTCGGGATCCAACGTGCTGCACTGGGCCTCACCGGCCGCGGCGGCCTCGATATCAATACACATTGCCACCGTTTGCACCAGATTCCCAACGCCTACCCGCTCTCCAGGGAAGACGACTGGAAAGAGCTCTGTTATCTCTGGAGTGCGGCTTCCGCTCCCATATCACGGCCTCTATCAGGGAGGCTTAGCGGCAGCGGATTCGCGGACTTTGGAGCCCAATGACCACAAGCCACAGGACTGATTCAGGACTCATATCCACCCAACATCGCGATCACACATAATATTCTCAACTAGAAGCTTGCAGGCCAGTGGCTGACTACCACAACCACTCATCTGCATGTGCGGTTCAACTGCAGGCGAGGACTTGCGATCGACAGCTTCATCGATCAGCGGATCTTTGATCGCCCCATGTTTGGCACATTGCGTCATGGCTGATCGGGATCCCTTCTCCAGCAAGGTAGGTGACCCTCCGCCGTATGCCACAGCGGGATCCTCCAGGTAAAGGGCATCGATCCCGGCGATGATCCTCAGCGTCGATCCGCGCACCGGAACGGACCGTTAGTAAAGCGTCGATCGCGGTAGGTCCAGCAGAGCGCACTGCCGGCTGACGCTGAGCTCAGTGTGAGCATGATCAACCAGCTTGCGCAGTTCATAAGCGTCAGAGCAGCTGAGATTTTTTTGAGCCACTTCAGCCCCACCTGGAGCTTGCCAATCTGTTGGAACAGCTCAGCTTCGTTGGCCTGGCTCTCGCTCCTGTCCTTGCTCTTTTTGCCACAGGTGAACAACTCAATGGCGCCATCCAGGTTTACCTCTTCAACTGGCTCACCTGGATGGGGTGAATGGCATGATCAGCGGCGATCTCCTGGATCGTCTTGCAACCACTTATCGACTCCCTGGCCAGCCTTGCCTTGGACTCAGGGCTATGGGGATACGTCGCTTACTCGTTAGCGGGAGCCCCCATCAGGCTCAGTAACCCGCCTGAAAAGTCAACGAAGAAGCTAGTCTACCCCACTATTAGGGCCTAGAAGAAACTGCCAGCGGCCCATACAAACCTGGCATAAGTCGGCAGTTACTGTAAAGTCCAAAGACTTAACTGGTCACACATGGAACTTTTGCTTTGCAGAAAAGCCCAGACATTTCAAGGCTTGAGGCATCGTTGCCTGGAGACTGCCATATTCTCTTTCTACGAGACAATCTTGCATTTAGTTGCGACCGCTTGCCATGGAAAGATGCACAGACTTACAGCGAATACATAACTTCAGAGGACTTCGATCGCATCCGAACATTAATTCAAGAAGAATGGCTCAATATCGTGAAGCGTGAAACGCGAACCGATCTGAGTCACTATGAGTATCACTTTTACAATTGCTATACAGCTAGCCATTTTTGGGAGTTGGCAATCCGAAGGGCTATCCTCAAGAACCAGCCAAACACAATCTGGATTTCAGAATCAATATCTACATCAGGCAAGCTAATGCTGCCGGATGACCATATCACATGTCTTGGCACTTTCAATGAGTGGATGCTTAACAGATCTATCCTCAAGGTTCTCAATGAGGTTAGGCCTCATGTTCGGACATATTCAGACGAAAAACACAAAGCCACAGATAAAAGGAAAGACTTAAGTCGTCACCTAAGCGTTCCATCTTTATTGGCGATCGAGCGGGCAGTCTCAGTTAAATTGCCAAGTATGCTGAAAGACCTTTTAAATTCAGATCGCAAATTCCAAAAAGTTCTTATTATTGCTCAGAGCACGAAGACACTAAGACTTGAACAAGCACTATTCAAGAGCGGGGTCAACTTCCAGGTGAGCTCGTACGACTCAACAAAGAAAGCCATCAGAGAGCTAGGCGCAAATACTGATTTTATCCATGAATTAGAATTCAATCATGAAACAAACTGCCTTGACGCCCTGATTGACTGGATTACACACATTAGCCTATATCACGACAAGGTCTTCGATCAGAAGATAGCCGAATTTCTCAGAGTACATTGCTCTACCATTTTAATCACCGATGGAGACCATGATCCCGTCGTAAGGCGAATAGATAAATATACTAGAAATCACCCTGGATATACTTTATTTACGGTACCAGAGGGAGGATATGATATGGACAGGTACCCTAGTTGTGAAACATTCCGCCTTAAACCCCATCACAACTTGATAAAATGCGTGTTATCTAGAGAGAACGCAGATAGAATTGAGAACAACAATACTGAGGCTCGGGAGACACTTGTCATTGGATATGATACAAGCTTAGTGCTGGCGCGTCTTATTGGTCGCATCATTCGCTTTTTGATCAAGATTATTGCCGGCAGAAAGTACAAAGCGATTGTATTTTACGATTACTCATGCATAAGCAAATCAGATCTGGGGATTATCAGAGTGAACAGAATCCCTTATAAGGATGAGATTCTAAGTACAAAGCAGATAAGTGCAGCACTTGCAGAATCAAACTACCTAATTCTCAGTCACAGGCGCTCTATTAAGGAATACTCAAGATACTTTCCCAGGACATTCATCCACCTGGGATTTCATTGGTCCTTACTTGCGAGCATAGCTGACGTAGTTATCTCGAACAGCTCTTCAATAGTTAGTGAGAGTCTAGCCATTAAAAGGCCTGTACTTCTATGGCAGCGAAAAACTCACCTGAGCACCGATTGGCCTTACAGCTATCTAACTTCAACGCCAGCATGCCGAAAAATTATAAGACGCTTGTTTGATATTGACAAACTAGACAGCGAAATACAAGAACTAGCGAAGGCTTCTGATAAGGACTTCAAACAGCTGGAATATTATATTCCCAAATCCAGACATGCCATGATTGCCAGCAAAGTAAGACTATTGTTAAACGAGGCAGAATCACGACAGCCTGGATAGCGGCTACAAGGGTACGTTTTCTTTATTGGTGATCGACTGGTTGCGTAAAGCCCTCTCTAGTCCCGCTAGATCTTCTTCCGTTATCTTGGTCTGCATCGGGCAGTGCTTGGGTCCACACATCGAGCAGAACTCAGCCTGCTTGTAGATATCAGCCGGCAGGGTTTCGTCGTGATACTCACGAGCCCGTTCGGGATCCAGGGACAGTTCGAACTGCTTGTTCCAGTCGAAGGCGTAGCGGGCGCGGCTCAGCTCGTCGTCACGATCGCGGGCACCGGGACGGTGACGGGCGATGTCGGCAGCGTGGGCAGCGATCTTGTAGGCGATCAGGCCTTCACGAACGTCCTCGGCATTGGGCAGACCGAGGTGCTCCTTCGGGGTGACGTAGCAGAGCATCGCCGTGCCATGCCAGCCGGCCATGGCCGCACCGATGGCTGAGGTGATGTGGTCGTAACCGGGGGCGATGTCGGTGACGAGGGGACCGAGCACATAGAAGGGTGCCTCGTTGCACTCCTCCATCTGCTTTTTGACGTTGAACTCGATCTGATCCAAAGGCACGTGACCCGGGCCTTCGACCATCACCTGAACGTCATGCTTCCAAGCGCGGCGGGTGAGTTCACCCAGGGTCTTGAGCTCAGCCAGCTGGGCGGCGTCAGAAGCGTCGTGCTGACAACCGGGACGCAGGGAATCGCCCAGGGAGAAGGTGCAGTCGTAGCGCTTGAAGATCTCGCAGATGTCGTCGAAGCGCGTGTAAAGGGGGTTCTGCTTGTGGTGATAGAGCATCCACTGGGCCAGGATCCCGCCGCCGCGGCTGACGATCCCGGTCAGACGACCCTTGACCTTCGGCAGGTGCTCAATCAGCAGACCGGCGTGGATGGTCTGGTAGTCGACGCCCTGCTGGCAGTGCTTCTCAATAATGTGCAGGAAGTCGTCTTCCGAGAGGCGCTCGATCGAGCCATGGACGCTCTCGAGGGCCTGATACACGGGCACGGTGCCGATGGGTACCGGCGACGCATTGATGATTGCCGTACGCACCTCATCGAGGTTCACGCCACCGGTGGAGAGATCCATCACGGTGTCCGCGCCGTACTTCACGGCCAACTCAAGCTTCTTCACCTCTTCAGAGGCATCGGAAGCATTGGGGGAGGCGCCGATGTTGGCGTTCACCTTGCACTTGGAGGCGATGCCGATCGCCATCGGCTCCAAGTTGGCGTGGTTGATGTTGGCCGGGATGATCATGCGGCCGCGGGCCACCTCTTCCATGACCAGCGACTCGGGCAGGTTCTCCCGCTTCGCCACGTAGGCCATTTCCTCAGTCACCACCCCCTGTCGGGCGTAGTGCATCTGGGAGACGTTGGCTTGACCTTTGCGCTTTTCGATCCAGGCGCTACGCATAACCGCTATGGCGTTGGGCGGGGGCGCAACCTGAGTGTCTCTTCTCACTTCCCTGCGCCGGCATGACCCGGATCAGGTTCGGAGGGTGTGATCTCAGCCCCCGCAATGGGAGGCACCCCTAGTGACCCCCAAAACCTAGCAAGTCTGAGACTGCAGCCCGTTCAAGGCTGCCGCAACCACGCGGTGATCACTGTCCTGCTGCAGACCCTGCAGAACCTCGCGGGCCTCGCTGCTGCCTTCCCGCACAAGACGGCCCAAGATTTCGGTACCGCCCACCCGGACCGTGCCATCGGCCTCGGCCACCGCCAGGCGCGCCAACTCAAGCAACTGCTCAGGGGCAATCTCCGGGTGCTCCGCCACAGCCGACAGGATGCTGCAGTGGATCAGCCACTCGCTCTCGGACTGGAACGACTCCAGCAGCAGCGGCCAGGCCCGATCAATCCCATGGCTCACCAGCGCATTGGCCGCTTCGGCGCGCACGGCCACCTCAGGGTCGTGCTTCAGCGTCCGAACGAGAGGCTCCCAACCCGCCGCCGTGGGCTTGTGCCCCAGGCCCGAGCAGCTCAGTTGCCGCATGATCATGTCGCTCTGCTCGAGACCCAGCAGCAGCAGCGGCTCGGCCTCCTCGGCACTGGCCTGGACCAGGCTGGCCAGGGCAGGACGGGCCTTGCCGGGGTTATCGGAGGCGATGGCCTCGCGCAGGTCGTCGAAGTTCATCGGCACACTCTGCCTCTACTGCTGGTCCCGCAGGGTCTGCAGGATCGCCCGGCGGCGCCGGCGCCAGCTCCAGGTGCTCTGGGCCAACAGGGCCAAACCAATCAAAAGGGCCGGCAGGGCCTGCAGGCGATCCGGCCCCTGGCGCAGCAACACCCCCGCCAGGCCGATGAGCACCAACAACAGTGTTGAGCAGGCCAGCAAATTACGGATCATGAGCTTGTTCGCTCCAGCCAACGCAGCAAGCTGGCGCTGAGCACCTCAACGCCCACTCCGACCGCGGCCTCATCGGCCGCAAAGGTGTTGCTGTGCAGCGGTGTGCAGCCCTTCGGTCCAGCTACTCCCAAGCGAAACATCGTGCTGGGGGTGTCCCGCTGCAGCTCCGCAAAGTCCTCAGCACCCAGGGAAGGCTGCTCGAGCCACTCCACCTGGGACCGGCCCAGCAGTTCCACAGCCTCATCCGCCAACAGCTGGGTGAGTTCGGGGTCGTTGTGGACCGGCGGGGAGATGCAGCGGTAGCGCACCCGGGCCTCGCCGCCATAGCCCTTGCAAATGGCCTGCACGGTCTCCTCAATCCAGCCCGGCAGCTGAGCGTGCAACTCCAAATCCAAGCAGCGGACCGTTCCAAGCAACCGGACGTGATCGGCAATCACGTTGAAGGCCTTGCCTCCTTCAATCCGCCCGAAGCTGACCACCACAGGGTGCAACGCGTCCAAGCGTCGGCTGATCGCCTCCTGCAAACCACTCACCACCCGAGCCGCGATCCAGATGGCATCGGTGCTCTGGTGGGGCCGCGCACCATGGCCACCCTCACCCAAGACCTCCACCTCCAGCTCCCCAGCGGCGGCGGTCAGGCTGCCGCTGCGCACCCCGACCGTCCCCACCGGAAGACTGGGGAAGACATGCACACCAAACAGGGCATCCACACCCTGCATCGCCCCATCGGCCACCATCCAGGCCGCCCCTTGGGCGGTCTCCTCCGCCGGTTGAAACAGCAAGCGAACCGTGCCGCCCAGCTGATCGGCCAGGGGCGCCAGGATTCGAGCCACGCCCAATCCCACGGTGGTGTGGATGTCATGGCCGCAGGCATGCATCAGGCCCTGGTTCAACGAGGCATAGGGCAGGCCCGTTCGCTCCTCCACCGGCAACGCATCCATATCCACCCGCAGGGCCACCACGGGGCCACCGCTCGGACCCAGTTCCGCCAGCACCCCCGTGCGGCCCACCCCTTCTTGGACACGCCATCCCAGCTTGCGCAGCTCGCCGGCCACCAAAGCGGCGGTCTGATGCTCATTGCCGCTGAGTTCCGGATGGGCATGCAGATGCCTGCGAATCGCCAGAAGCTCCTGCTGGGCGGCCTTAACCTCCGCCTTGAGCTGATCGCGGGAGAGCAGATCGGGCATCAGCTGCTCAAGGCCAAAAAGTCCGACAGGGCTTGGACCGGAACCGGCGGCCAGCGCCGAATCTCTAGGAGCCATTCTGGCTGGCGGTAACGCGGATCCAAGCCCGCAGCCGAAGCCCAATGGCTCTCGGCTTCGCCGGACTCACCCTTGCGCCAAAGCACCGCCGTCAGAGCAGCCCTGGCGTCGGCGAAGAGGGGGTAGCGGCGAATGATGCTGCGCAACTCCTTTTCGGCCAGGTCCAGATCCCCCAGCTGAAAGTCCGCTAGGGCCGTACTGGAGCGGGCCATCGCAAAACCTGGACGGGTCTCGGCCGCCTGATCAAAGCTGCCGCGGGCCTGCCGCCAGTCCCCCTTGGAGCCCTGCACATTGCCGAGGTTGTAGAGCGCAGAGGCATCGGCGCCGCGCTCGAGGATCCAGCGGTAATCCGCCTCTGCGGCATCCCACTGCTTCAGGGCTTCTTCAGCTGTGCCGCGGTTGAGATGGGGATCGGCGTTGCTCGGATCCAGTTCCATCGCCTTCGACTGGTCGGCAATCGCCGCCTCGGGGTCACCCAGGGCCAGCTGGACATTGCCTCGATTGCTCCAAGCCGCAGCGTCCTCCGGAGCCAGCTCCAACACCTGATTCCAAAGGTCCAGAGCCTGGGGAAAGGCCCCCTCACGACTGGCGGTCAGGGCCTGATCAAACAGTTGGGGCAGGCTCAGCTGCACCACCAGCAAAACGGCCAGAAGCGCTGTCATGCCGCCTGATCCTGCAGGTGATCGATGCCCGCCTGGGTGATCACGCGTCCGCGGGGGGTGCGTTGCAGCAGCCCCTGCTGCAACAGAAACGGCTCAACAACTGATTCCAAGGTGACGGGGTCCTCGCCCAATCCGGCCGCGAGGGTGTCGAGACCCACCGGGCCACCGCCATAGCCACTGTGGAGCAGATCCAGCAGCCGCCGGTCGCTGGCATCCAAGCCGCGGCCATCCACCCGGTGCAGGCTCAAGGCCTGCTGCACCAGCTGAGCGCTCACCCGCGCATGGCCGCCGACGGAGGCCACATCGCGGACCCGCCGCAGCAGGCGGTTGGCGATGCGCGGGGTGCCCCGGCAGCGGCGCGCCACCTCCAGAGCAGCCTCTTCCGCCAGATCCAAAGCGAGCAAACCGGCCGCCCGCTGCACGATCGCCTGCAGATCCTCCAGTCCGTAGAACTCCAACCGCTGGATCAGACCGAAGCGATCCCGCAGGGGTGAACTCAGGGAACCCGCCCGCGTCGTCGCCCCCACCAAGGTGAAGGGGGCCAAGGGAATCGTGCGGGTCCGGGCCGTCGTGCCCTTGCCGACCGTGAGATCCAGGCGAAAGTCCTCCATCGCCGGATAGAGCAGTTCTTCGGCGACCCGCGTCAGGCGGTGAATCTCGTCGATGAACAGCAGCTCCCGGGGCTGAAGATTCACCAGCAAGCCAACGATGTCCCGGGGACGCTCGAGAGCAGGCGCACTGGTGATGCGGCACCGAACCCCTAACTCCTCGGCCAGGACCATCGCCATAGTGGTCTTGCCCAGACCGGGAGGGCCGTAGAGCAGCACGTGATCCAGGGCTTCGTCGCGGGCGCGGGTGGCCTCAATCGCAATCCCGAGAACCTGCTTGAGCTCGCTTTGGCCGATGTAATCGGCTAATTGCTTGGGCCTGAGGGAATCCTCGCGCTGGAGCGGCTTCTCTTGCTCACTGACGGCAGGATCCACCAACCTCGGGGCCGGCTGACGCGGCGCTGTTGATCCCGAAGAAACGATGGCCATCGCCCGAGGGTATCGGCAGCGGACGACCACCGGCCAGCGGATCCATCCCTAGGGTCACTGGAATGAGATCGCGGCGCCATGGCTAAGGGCGGGGGCAAAAAGAACGCCAAGGCCCTTCGGGACGCCGCCAACAAATTGCTGGCGGACAACCGCTTTGCGCGGCACCAGTACGAAATCCTCGAAACCCTCGAGTGCGGCGTCGAGCTGATGGGCACCGAGGTCAAGTCCATCCGGGCTGGGCAGGTCAACCTGCGGGATGGCTTCTGCCTGATCCGCAAGGGACAGCTGCAACTGCACAACGTCCACATCTCCCCCCACACCCACGCCGGCGCCTACTTCAACCACGAGCCCCTCCGGACCCGCCGGCTGCTGGCCCACCGCAAAGAGATCGACAAACTGCGCATCGCCGTCGATCAGAAGGGCCTCACCCTGATTCCCCTCAACATCCACCTCAAGGGCTCCTGGATCAAAGCCACCATCGGCCTGGGCAAGGGCCGCAAGCTCCATGACAAGCGTCAGGAAGAGCGGCGCAAGCAGGACATCAAGGACGCCAAGAAAGCCATCGCCCGCTACTGATTCGGGTCAACGCGCAAGGAGAGCGTCAAGCTCGCCGAGGACAAGCCGTCGTTGCTGATCAGGACCTGAACCGGGGAGCGTTTGACCTCCCCAAGGCTCACCACCCGCAGTGGTCCACGCGCCTCCAGCAGCTGTCCATCGGCGGCGAAGACGCTCATCTGCATCAAGGCCGATCCCCTCACGCCAAGGACCAAGCGACTGCCAGGCGGAACCTGAAGCGGAAACACCCGGGCCCCCCCAGCCGGCACCCAGGCAGAGACGGTCTTGGTGCTGTTGCGCTTCCCCTCGATCAGCTCGATCTGCAGGTTGCCCAGGGCCTGTTCGGCGGCGGCATACCAGAGCTGCCGAAAGGGCTCAGCAGGGATCTCGGCAGCCTGGGAACCGTTCAGCAGGTTGAGCGCGCTCCCAGAGACCAACTTCTGGACCACCTCCGGGCTGAGTCCCTGAGCCACGAGGCCCTGCTGACGGCGATTCCAATCGGTGGCGGTGAGATTGCCCAAGCGCGGCCGCAAGGGCAGCGGCAACTGCTCCACGCGGCTCAGCCAGTCCTCAGCCAGTTCACTCCACACCATGCGCAGGGGTGCATCCGCCTGGCTATCCGATGGCAGCCGGCCGCCACGCTCCAGAAAGCTGGCGTCCACCAACTTGAGGAACCAGCGGCGATCCACCTGCAGGGCCCGCAGGCGATTGAGCAACTGCTCACGCTGATTGATCTCCGCCGCCGGCAAGCTCGAGCGGAGCCGAAAGCTGGGAAGCGCCATTGGGCTACTGACCTTGCCCCGGCTCAAGACCAACCAACCCAAGGCGGTCCCCACCAAGGCAGCGAGCACCAGCGCAACCACCACCGGCCAAAGCCGTCCTTCCGCGTCCTGCTCCTGCTGCCGCTTGCGCCGCCGCGATGGGGTGGAGTGCTTAACCAGCGCGATTGGAGCAGGTAAGGCGGGAGTGAATTGTTGAAAAGCCGCCAGAGCAGCTGCCGCTGAAGGGAAACGCAGCTCAGGCCGATCACTACTCAAGGCCTGCAGGGGCCCAATCGATGCCAAAGCCGCCGCGGCCTCAGCACCCAGCAAGGCTTGGGCGCACTCGCCGAGAGCCAGCAAATCCCGCTGGGGATCCCATGGGGCTGGCTGCTCCAGGGCTAGGGGGACGGGCAGACCATCCGCCGATCGCCTCAGGAGTTGGGAGGGCGACCAATCTCCGCAAGAGAGGCGATGGCTGTGCAGCAACGCCATCAGAGGCAAGAGCTGCCGCAACAGCTCGAGGACCTCTGGGACGTCGAAAGTCTGTCCACCCTCCAGCAAGGCCTGAAACGACTCCCCCTCCTGCCACGGGCGCGGCAGCCAGAGCTCCCCATCGCTATTGATCAGATCGGCAAAGCGAGGCAGCTGGGGATGCAGGACCCCCTGCAGCTGTAGCCAGCGCTTGCTCCACTCCTCCCGCTGCTCATCGCTCAGCCCGCTCAGATGGAGAAGGTGCACCGACGCATCGGCTGCCGCTTGATCACTGGCCAGCCACCGGTTCTCCGCAAGGGATCGCTCGAGTCGATAGCGACCGCCGATCAGCGCCCCTGGCTCCAACCTCGGATCGTCTTCCACCAATGTGGATCAGGCCGCGCGCTCAGGTTGCTCCAGACCTTTGCCCTTCAGCCACTCACCGTCATAAAGCCGTGACCGATAGCGATCGCCGCTGTCGCAGAGGACCGTGACGATGGTGTGTCCGGGCCCCATGCGACGTGCTGTCTCGACGGCCCCCGCCACATTGATGCCGACGGAGCCGCCGAGGAACAGGCCCTCCTGCCAGAGC
>JACLAB010005810.1_pt1 | contig 46835 bp, 57 predicted proteins | sample 8027921 | NCBI WGS metagenome assembly JACLAB01 (sample SAMN15725117, study PRJNA655200) | protist metagenome | isolation source: fluorescence activated cell sorting (FACS) single amplified genomes of... | place: USA: West Boothbay Harbor, Gulf of Maine | collected 2000-07-19 | reverse complement strand
ATCCGGCTTAGGTTCTTCCATATATTTTTTAGATCTCTCCTGGTCCTCTTTAACCAGCCGCAGGATCTCCTCCATTGCATCTGCTATTCTTTTTAAGTTTACATCGTTCATAGTTTATTCCTTTCTAAATTCATCCTACACTATCCTTCACCAGCTGTCAAGCGCTGCTTGCGGCTTGGCGCTTTTTGCTTTCCTTCTTTAGAATGATTTTTAGAATCATTCTAAACTGCATTTCATATACCAGTTGCGCAATCCTGATCAGGGAAGCCAGCGCAACTGGTCCAAGTATCGACGCTACCCTTTCAGGTCACTGCTTAGGTCCAGGGAAATGCCATAGGCAAGATATGTACCCCTAACTTGGTCATCATTAGCAGGACCAACAGTCAGTGTAGGGGGCGACCCTACTTAAATACTTTTATTGGTCCAGCAAATAATGATCAGTCACTATGCTACGGGGGGTCCGGGTCAGCATTTATTACCGGGTTTAGAAGAGGCCACCTCCGATGACAAATCCCCTGTTCTAGTGTTTATTCTCACAGTCAACAATGACTGATCATGCTAATTTGAGTTTTTTAATTCCGTATATTAGCAAAAGGGAATAATTAATATATAATCCTTGACTATCCTATTGTCAAGGTGTAAAACAAATTAAATGCAAAAAAAAATAAATAACCAAGAAAGAGGAAACATGACACAAAAAATAAGAATGAATACAGAGTTAAGAAACAAACTCTTTAATAAGATCAAACATACATTTGAAAATGAGGACACACAGGAACGAGAGGCATTTCTTCAAGCAAGGGAAAGTGTAGATCATCATTATAAATATGCAAGTGAACTTGCAAAGTTAGTAGTTGAGAGATCATACCCTGTTGATGATGTTGCAACTCTTAGAACTTTTAAAAAGAAATATGGCGACCCTTGTGATGTTGTTGCAAAAGATAAATGTTTTTACTTTGCACACAATGAAGATGTTGATGATGAGGGCGACACTAAAGAAACTAAATCTCATTTTGATTTTGGTTTGTTTGGAAATCTAAATGGTAGTGAGTATAGTGACGAGGACGGAAAGAAATTTGCAGTTGCATATTTTAGAGAAGATTTAAAAGCTATGGATTGCAACCCAGATATCTTTGCACAACAATCAGAGAACAAAGATAACCCACACAAAACCAAACATGTTGATGAGTGTATGAAAGCATTAGGAAAAGTTGGTAGTAATTATTCTAGTCGTGACGACAGTACAGGCATGACTAAAACTTTTAATGACCAATACTATCTTGATGTAATTGGAACATCTTATTGTAGATCAAGAGCAATCGCATGTACCAAAGACGAGTACCAACAATTTGAGGCATGGCGAATTGCAAAAGGTAATTTAGTCACGAAACACCAAACATGGATTGATACAATTATGAAACAATGCGACCAATTAAAGATTGGATTGAAAGCATACAGGTATCTTTCAGAGGGTATTGAGTTGGCTACCGAGTTGGGTATTCAAGTTGATGAGGCAGAATTAATTAGAACTAACTCAACAGGTTTGACTATCTACAATCCTAGTAATTTGGCTAGTATGATTAAAGGTATGAAGAACAAAAATCAATCAAGAGAGGCGAAGATATTGGCTAGAAAAAAATATGAAGAAAGTTTAAATTAATACTTGACGAATAGGGCTATCTGTAATAGGATAGTCCTATAACAAATACAGGAGAAAGAAACATGGACAAAACATTTTACATAACTTATTGGGCTAGCAAGCACAAGAAACACATTACAAGAAAAGGAAAGCATGACGAAAAATCTCGTTATGGTGTTGCAAAAAATGGCACACCTTTTTATGTTTATTATGACTTAGATAGTCATGGTTATAGAACTGCAACTACATCATGGAAAGTGAGGCACTAATGGAGTGGGTATTATTAGGAACTATTGTAACAATTATAATTGTAGGGTGTTGGTTAGCAAGATCAACACAAGATTATATTGATGAGCAAAACGAAAGAATAAGACAATCAGAATATAATAAACGACAACAAATGTATGGAGATAAAAATGCCAAATAAACATTTTTGCCAAGGACCAAATTGCCATACACATGTTACACAAGATAGATTTCTAAAATCGCGTGGAGTAATTCGTGGAAGATATGCATATGCTGATAGAGATAGAACACCTAACACATGGGGTTACACCCCCAATGGTTCCGATGTTTATTTCTGTAGTCAATCATGTAAGTTTGATTGGTTATCATTGAACATGGAAAACATCGAACATGGTCGACCGATAGAGTTTATCAGACACAGACGCGAGAGCCAAGGTTATGCCAAGGTCAAGAACGATGAGTCAAGGTGGGGTCCAGAATATTCTATTCAAAGGGTTGACAATGGTCAGCTTATAGAGTAGGATAATCCTATAACAAATACAGGAGAAATAACATGACACAAGAACAAACAAACAATAAGACCGAGGAACGTAAGAATAGATTTAGTGGAGAGTCTTACATGCTAACAAAGGAAGAGTCTATCATTCATGATAGAATATTCATCAATGAGTTAGCAGCTACACTAGAGGACAAAGAGCCTGGTAAATCAGCAGGCGACTCAAAGCTTTGGGACAAAGTCCGAGCAGACTTAGACTACTTTAGACAGCACAATGCTGAGGCCTACATGGTCTTGCTAGACTAATACACAAACAAGTGTGTGTCCTGTTGGACACACACTCACCAACCATAGGTTGTATCGCATTAACCTTGGATCCCTATCCAATACCGATATCGATTAAAACATTAGACCCATACACCCTTTATATATAAAAGGGGTCCCACTGCTTTCGTATATTTTGCTTGATTTAGATAGTCACAGGCGCTAAAAACATTTTTACCACATTAAAGTGTGCAAAAAAATTTTAAAAATTTTTAAATGAATTTAAATAACGTAGATATAAGTAAACTACCTGCAGATATTAGAAAACAATATAAAAAATTGCAGGTCATGCATGCCGAGAAGCAGATACAGAATAAAGCTAAAGATGATTTCATGTCCTTTGTCAAATGTGTGTGGCCCGATTTTATAGAAGGCTCCCACCACAGACACATTGCAAAAAAATTTAATCAACTTGCAACAGGCGAAATAAATAGATTGATCGTGAACATGCCACCAAGGCACACGAAGTCTGAGTTCGCATCATACTTATTGCCAGCATGGATGGTGGGCCGTGAGCCAAAGTTAAAGATCATTCAAGCAACGCACACAGGAGAACTCGCAGTACGTTTTGGTCGGAAAGCTAAGAACTTAATTGACTCTGAAGATTATGCTAAAATTTTTAAAACAACTTTACAGGAAGATAGCAAAGCCGCTGGTAGGTGGGAAACAGCACAAGGTGGGGAGTATTTTGCAGCTGGAGTTGGCGGTGCGATAACCGGACGGGGTGCTGACCTTTTAATAATTGACGACCCACATTCTGAGCAAGATGCAATGAGTCCAACGGCCATGGAGTCTGCTTATGAATGGTATACATCTGGTCCTCGTCAGCGTTTACAACCTGGCGGTAAAATTATTTTAGTTATGACTCGTTGGTCTAATAAAGATCTAACAGGAAAATTACTCGCGAATCAAAAAGAAGCGAAAGCTGATCAGTGGCACGTGGTCGAATTTCCGGCAATCTTGGACCACGGATCAAAGAAGGCTGCACCTGTTTGGCCTGAGTATTGGAAGCTCGATGAATTAGAGAAGGTCCAAGCAACACTGCCTACGGGTAAGTGGAACGCGCAGTGGATGCAAAACCCAACAGCTGAAGAAGGAGCAATATTAAAACGTGAGTGGTGGCGGACTTGGGATAAAGATTGGATACCACAATTACATCACGTGATACAATCTTATGATACAGCTTTCCTTAAAAAAGAAACTGCAGATTACTCTGCTATTACTACTTGGGGTGTATTTTATCCAAGTGAAGATGAACCTGCTAATTTAATGCTACTTGATTCTATAAAAGGTAGATACGAGTTTCCTGAACTACGGAGATTGGCTCTTGAACAATATGCTTATTGGCAACCTGATTCTGTTATTGTTGAAGCAAAAGCTAGTGGTTTACCTCTTACATATGAACTTAGACAGATGGATATACCGGTTGTGAATTTTACACCGAGTCGTGGAAATGATAAACATGCACGTGTAAATGCGGTTGCACCTTTGTTCGAATCTGGTATGATATGGGCTCCTGAGCAGAAATTCGCAGATGAAGTCATTGAAGAATGCGCTGCGTTTCCTTATGGAGATCATGATGATCTTGTTGATTCTACAACACAAGCAATCATGCGTTTTAGACAGGGAGGATTATTACAACACCCTGAAGATTATGTGGATGAACCACAGAATGAACGTAAAAGGAATTATTATTAATTATGGGACCAGCTGCATTAAGATTTTTTCATTCATTAGCAAGAAAAAATTTAACTAAAAATCAAGGATCAGGAATTATAACTATTCCAAATAGGATGACAAGTGAAAGCGAAGCATCTGCAATGATACAAACTATTGTAGATAGTGGTCTTCCTTTAGAAAAATTTGATCAGTTTATAAGATCAGAAGACGATATTTTAAAATATTTAAATATAATTAAAAACGCAAACAAGCAAAGAGTAATCCCTGCAGACAGTCCTGAAGGTAGAGGTATTACGGAAAGATTATTTGGTAAACAAGGTGAGGTCGTAGACATGGCTGGTAAAAAACTTGACACAAGTCAAGGTATCATGGGTGGTAAATCTGTAAAAGAATTAATGGACTCTGGTCAAGTTAGTAAAGGTGCCAGAGGTATGAAGAAAAGTAAAAAAGTTCAAGACCGAGAAATGTTTAAAGCTGCAAATGAAAGACTTACTTCAGATGTAAATGGTATTATTAAAAATATAAAATCTATGGAACCAATCACTGCTATGAAAGAAGCAAACTCTGTAATAGCTAGAAAAGGTAAATACAAAAATTTAACACCAGAGCAATCTAAAAAAATATTACAAGACACAGAAGATCATATCTTTGAAAGATATCCAGTGGAAGATCCAGAAGACTTTGCAACCGGAGGACGTGTTAGTCGTGGTGGCGGTGGTACTATGGGTGCATCCGACAAAGGTTATCAAGGTGGAGGAAGAGACAAAAAAGGTAATGTTTCGGGAACCGCTCCTGGTGCAGCTCCTGGACCGGGAGGAAATAATAATGACGGACCTAAAGGACCACCAAGTATAATTAATCCACCACCTAAAAATAATAAACCACCTATTCAAACTACATCAGATGATTCTGTTGACAGAGGATTTTTAAGTGATGTAAGAAAAAAAAATCAAGCAAAGTATAATAGATTAATAAATACTTATAAACCAGATGATTTTGATGTTATGAATCAAATAGATGGAACAAGTAATCTTTCAGAAGAAGACGCAAAGTTTATGGAAAGATATGGTGCAGGTAAAAAATATAGAGATTTATCTAAAACAAACATAGAAAATTTTTTTGAAATAGATCCTAAAGGAGTAGCACCTAAAGTAAAGGATTTAGAAATGGATGTTGATAGACCACGTGAATATGATTTTGCAGAGTTAAGTGAAACACAATTAGATTTTTTAAACAGTCCAAAAATTCAAAGAGATTTAAAAGAATTTGGTAGAGAACCTAAAGCTATTTTTGATCAACTACCTAATTATGAAGAAGGTGGTATTTTTGGAATTGGTGGACAAGAACCAACAACTCCTCAAGAATATAATGAATATTTAGATTCAATAGGTGTACCAAGAATGAAAGCAGCAGACGGTGGACGTGCAGCATTTATGGCAGGTGGCATGGGCCGTAGAGGATTTTTAAAAATGCTAGCAGGACTAGGTGGTGGAATTGCTGCAGCTAAAACAGGTTTACTAAAATTAGCTGGTAAAGAACCAGCTAAACAAGTTGCAAAAGAGGTTGTACAGAAATCAACAAATACACCTCCTCCATATTTCTTTAAGCTTGCAGAGAAAATTAAAACAATGGGTGATGATGTAACTGCAAAAGCAGCAACCAAAGACAGAGAAGTAGTTACCAAATTTAAAGAATATGAATTAACAGAAGATGTTGCAACAGGTGAGATGACAATTCAAAGAATGAAAGTTCTTGATGATGATTCAGGTAGTTTTTATGGTAATCCTTTAACCGAAGAAACTTATATGAGTTATAAACCTGGATTAGCAGATGAAACAACTAAAGGTAAAATTCCTCCGGGTGAGTATGAAGAAGGTACAGCTTTAATAAGAAGTGATAGAGAATATGCAGGAGATGTTGTTGATGAGTCGTTTAAAATTTCAGACGATGTTATTGAAGAAGCAATGAGCGAAGCTCCGTCAATCAAGATCAAAAAAGCATCAGGCGGTATCGCTCGAATGTTAGGAGAGTAATGGATCTCTTTAAAAGAATACAAGACCTAAGTGCCATCTACGATGACGATGGTCCAAGCGCCGTGGCCCCTGAATCACGGCCCATGTTTGACAAAGGAGGCACAGCTAAACTTGTTTCATACGTAGAGAGCTTACCAAAAGGATCTACAGTTACTTCAAAAATGTTAGAAGAATATAAAAATAAAAATAACTTAGATGTTAATCTAAGAAATTTCTTTTCAAGAAAAGCTCCTGATATAAAAAATAAAAAATTTATTAGTGATACAAGGTCAAAAGATTTAAAACTAACTTCAGAAGAAAAAGCAAACATAGAAAAATACGGTCAAAAAAAATATGATAAACTAACAGATAAATCCGATAAGTTACGTGTAAGAAGAGGACAAGATGTTGGTTCTTTGGCTTTAGAAAAACAACAAAAAGTAAAATTTAAAAAAGAGTATGACAAAGCTATTAAATATTACAAAAGCAGAGGTATTGAAGAACCTAACATGGATTCTATTAGAAAAAATATAGCCCGTAATGATGGAAAGTTTAATGCTACTGGAAGTAAATTACAGTCTGAATCTGGCTTAACAGGTCTTTTTAAAAATTATGAAAAAGCAGATTTAATTGCAGATTTAAAAAAAGGTAAAAACTTATCTGAAATAAGTATTGAATATTTAGATAAAAATGAAAAACAAGTTTTAAAAATGTTAGAAGGTAAACGTGATTATTCTAAACCTTTAGGAAGATTAAGCACAGATTTATCTAATATAATTTCAGGAGACGAAGAAGCTACAAAATTATATGACAAAATTAAAAAAACAAATTCTTTTAATAAACTAAAAAATAAAAGTACTTATAAAAAAGCAGTTGAAACTCTTATACCTTTTGCACAAGAACAAGGATTAATTCCTAATGTAAATTTAAAAGGTAAAAAAATTAACACAGCTAGTGATTATTTTAATTATGCTTACAAAGTTAAAAGAGATCCTGTTGCAAAGTTATTTGGTTTTTATGAAAGAGTGGGTATTGAACATCCCGGTGGTGTAGCACGTGCTTTAATTTTTGATGATCCTGCAACTTTAAATGAAATTGTAGCAACAATGCCAGATACAAATTTTGCTGCAGGATCAACTTATGATACTTATGCAACAGGTCAAGCAAGATTTTTTGAAAAAACAAAAGACCCAAAATATATTAAAAAAATAAATCAAATTATTTTAAACAAACAAAAAGAATATGGTAAGCCAAGAACTATATTAGATGTTGATGGTGATAATGTTACTAGACGTGCAACTAAATTTTCTTTAACAAACCCTAATTTAATAGAAGATAGTAAATCATTTATTAATGAGTATGTTGCAGCTGGTGGTTCTCAAAGAAAAAATTTTAATAAATTAGACCCGTCTCTACAACAATCTATTTTAGCTTTTGAAGAAGGAAATAAAATAAAAGGAAATAAATTTCTAAAAACAGCTTTAAAAGACACAGGTGCTGAAGCAGAATTTAAAAATACATTACAAAAACTAGGCGAAAAAAATTTAAATGCTAAAAATCAACAATTAATTAAAGATCAATTTTGCACAAATAGAAAAGGTGGTCAACCTGGTTCATGTTCTATAGGTGAAGCTATGGATAATATGATTAAACAAACTAATGCTGTTAAACAAGGTGCAATCAAAGGTACTGAAGCAACTAGGATTGCAAACAAAGCATCTAAGGTTGCAAGATTTGGAACAGGTAAAGGTTTAGGTGCAGTGTTAGGTCCAATAGGTTTAGCAGGCGAAGCTGTGTTTGAAGTTGCAATGGCAGTTCCTGGTTATGGAAAAGGTAAGAGCGGTCAAAGAATTTTAGGAGATAGTTTACTAGGATTAATTCCTGGTGTTGGTCAAAGTGCAGAAGAAGAGTTCGCAGAGTACGCAACTAAAGATGGCATGTCACAATTAGAACAACAAAAAATAAAAGATGCAAATAGATTTTTAGAATTAAATAATTCTTTACCTAGTGCTTTAAAAAATATAGGTAAAGGAGGAAGAGGTGATCCATTAGCAGGAGCAAAAACTTTTGAAAAACAATATAACGAGTATAGTCCTTTGTATAATCAATTTGTTGGAGGACCCCCTTCAGAATCTGCTAGCACTGCTTTAGCAGAACAAAGAAGAATAAATGATCTAATAAAAGCAGATGAAGCAATTCGTGCAGAACAAAGAGACATTGCAGGTGAAGAAGATTTTATGGCAGCAGGCGGTGGTATTGCAAAAGAAGCAGGTGATAGATCAGGTGCAATGTTAACATCCATGAACCCTGATTCACAAGGGTTGCAAGGTCTATTTAATCGTGTTAAGAAGGTATAGGAGTAATAAATGGCAGATATAGATAAAGGACTCCCGAACACTAGAACTAAAATTGACATCCCTACAGAAGAAGAGATGGCAGAAGAAGTTAATGTTCAGGAAGAAGACATTGATAAAGGACCTGTAGAGGTTATCCCAGAAGAAGACGGTGGAGTTACATTAGACTTTGAACCAGGATCAATAAATGTTCCCGGAACAGAATCACACTTTGATAACTTAGCTGATATTTTACCAGAAGATGTTGTTGGACCAATTGGAAACGAAATGGTTCAAAACTATATGGATTATAAATCTTCTAGAAAAGAATGGGAGAGTGCTTATACAAGTGGTCTAGATCTTTTAGGTTTCAAATACGAAAACAGAACTGAACCTTTCCAAGGAGCTTCAGGTGCAACACACCCAGTTCTTGCAGAAGCGGTAACACAGTTTCAAGCTCAAGCTTACAAAGAATTATTACCAAGTGATGGACCAGTTAGAACACAAGTTATAGGGATTAAAAACCCTGCAACAGAACAACAAGCACAACGTGTTAAAGATTATATGAATTATTTAATCATGGACACGATGAAAGAATATGAATCTGAATTTGATTCTATGTTATTTCATTTACCACTTGCTGGATCTACATTTAAAAAAGTTTACTACGATGTACCACTTGGAAGAGTGGTATCAAAGTTTGTACCAGCGGATGAATTAATTGTTCCGTACACAGCTACCTCATTAGACGATGCGGAAGCAGTTATTCATACCGTGAAAATTTCAGAAAACGAATTAAGAAAACAACAAGTCAATGGTTTCTATAGTGACGTTGAGTTAGGTCCTCCAGGTACAGATACTAATGGAGAACTATCTAAAAAAGAACGTGAGCTAGAAGGAACTAAAAAGACAGGTAAGAACGAACCTGTTTACACTTTGTTAGAATGTCATGTTAATTTAGATTTAGAAGGTTTCGAAGATGTTGGAGCAGATGGAGAACCAACTGGAATAAAATTACCTTACCTCGTTACAGTCGATGAAGGTAGTAGGAAAGTTTTGTCTATTAGACGAAACTATGCGCCCGATGATCTAAAGAAAAATAAAATCCAATATTTTGTCCACTTCAAATTTCTGCCAGGACTAGGATTTTATGGCTTTGGACTCATTCATATGATTGGCGGATTGAGCAGAACGGCAACGGCTGCTCTCCGTCAATTATTAGATGCAGGTACATTATCAAACCTACCGGCTGGATTTAAACAAAGAGGTGTTAGAGTTAGAGATGAAGCATCACCAATACAACCAGGTGAATTTAAAGATGTAGATGCACCAGGTGGAAATTTAAGAGATGCTTTCTTTCCTTTACCTTACAAAGAACCTTCTCAAACATTATTACAGTTAATGGGTGTTGTAGTTGGTGCAGGTCAAAGGTTCGCGGCTATTGCTGATATGCAAGTGGGTGATGGAAACCAGGGCGCTGCAGTTGGAACTACAGTTGCATTACTTGAGCGTGGATCACGTGTTATGTCTGCTATTCACAAAAGATGTTATGCAGCCATGAAGAATGAATTTAAACTACTTGGAAAAATAGTTGCTCAATACTTACCGCCAGAATATCCTTATGATGTTGTAGGTGGTCAAAGAAATATTAAACAAGCTGATTTTGATGATAGAGTAGATGTAGTACCTGTTGCAGACCCAAATATATTTTCAATGTCTCAAAGAATTACATTGGCTCAAACACAATTACAAATTGCAACATCAAATCCACAATTACACAACATGTATCAAATCTATAGAAACATGTATAATGCAATTGGTGTAAAAGATGTTGACACAGTTCTACCACCACCGGCACCAAATGCACCGATGGACCCAAGTATGGAACATATAAATGCTTTAGGTGGAAAACCTTTTCAAGCTTTTCCTGGTCAAGATCACCAAGCACACATCACAGCTCACTTAAACTTTATGTCAACTAACATGGTTAGAAATAATCCTGCAATAATGGCTGCAGTTCAAAAAAATATACTTGAACACATTTCAATTATGGCTCAAGAACAAGTTCAATTAGAGTTCAGAGAGCAATTAGCGCAAATGCAACAGATGCAACAGATGGCTGCAATGGATCCACAGATTCAACAACAGCTACAAATGCTAAATAACCAAGTTGAAGCAAGAAAATCTGTGTTGATTGCAGAAATGACTGAAGAATTTATGAAAGAAGAGAATAAAATCACTTCACAATTTGATTCAGACCCACTATTGAAGCTAAAATCACGTGAAGTTGACCTAAGAGCAATGGAAAATGAACGAAAAAAAGAAGCTGACCAAGCAAAAGCTGAATTTGATAGAGCAAAATTGATGCAAGCAAGAGATTTAGCTGAAGATAAGATGGATCAGAACGAAGAATTAGCAGAATTAAGAGCAGGAGTAAGTCTTGCAAAAAAAAATAATGCTAATATAAACTAATAAAGGTAAATATTATGATGAACTATAAAAAAGCAAAACAGGTAGCAGTTCCAAGTCAGAATGTAGAGATAGATCCAAGATCTAAAACTACTGCTGATGGTTCTTTCAACTATATTCCTACTGGAGACAAGGAAAAAGTTGGTGGACAAAAAAGAATGCTAGCTGAAAAGAAAAAACCGGCTACTTGGTACTAAATCATGTGGTTATCGGCAATTAAATTAGCCGTTTCTGCTGGAAGTAAGATTTATGCTAACAAGCAGAAGACGAAAATGGCAATGAGTGAAGCACAACTCATGCACGCTACAAAAATGGCCCAAGGTCAAGAAGCTTACCAAGGAAAACTTTTAGAAGCACGTCAATCGGACTGGAAAGACGAGGCGGTTTTGATAATTCTCAGTTTGCCCGTTTTGGTGCTTGCTTGGGCAGTCGTATCGGAAGACCCGACAGCTATGGACAAGGTAAAATTATTTTTCGATATGTTCTCTCAGCTCCCGTCATGGTTCACAAATTTGTGGATTCTTGTAGTGGCGAGTATTTATGGTATAAAGGGTACACAAATTTTTAAAAACGGAGGAAAAAAATAATGTCTAGATATGTCGGAGTAGGTAAAAAAGTATTTGAATTTTTAAAACCTAAACCAAAAGTTAATAAAACAAATTTACAAAAAAAGACAAGTGAGTTAAATATTGCTATACAAAAAACAAAAGGTTCTAAGGCAAAATTAAATCAAACCATTTTTGAGATAGAAAATAAAATGCCATTAACTTTTAAAAAAAAATCAGGAAGATCTATGAAAGAGTCTGATAGAAAAAAGAAAATTATGAAGGACAACAATAAAGTCATAGGTAGAATGTTTAAAAAAGCCATAGAAGGAGATAAGTAATGGCTGGAAAACTAATTAGTAAAAGTAAAAATAAAGGATTAGCTAAACTAGCTAAATCAAAACCTGAGTTAGCAAAAAAGTTTGGATACAATCCAAAAAGAATGGTTGCTAAAAAAGGTGGAAAAGCAAAAAAATAATGGCAAAGCTTTGTGCAAAAGGCAAAGCAGCCGCTAAAAGAAAATTCAAAGTATATCCTTCAGCATATGCCAACATGTACGGTTCAGCCGTATGTTCAGGTAAAGTTACACCATGTGGCAAGAAAAGAAAAAAAGCTATGGGTGGTGGAATGATGAATGACAGAGTAGGTTATAAAAATGCTGGCTCAGTTTGTAAGATGGCCACTAAAGGCAGAGGGAATGCTTACGGAAAGAATTCGTAATGCGTACACACTTTTCAAAAGGTGGTTTAAGACAATGGGTAGCGGAGAAATGGGTAGACATTGGAGCACCGAAGAAAGACGGCAAGTATCAACCATGCGGGAGAAGCAAAGGCTCAAAGAGGAAATATCCAAAATGCGTCCCACTTGCAAAAGCCACACGGATGTCAAAAGGACAAAAGGCGAGTGCTGTCAAACGAAAACGAGCAGCTGGTAATCCCGGCGGTAAACCAACTAACGTAAAAACATTTGCATGAGAAAAGATTTTAAAAGAGGCGGTAGTCCAGCGTGGACAAGAAAAGAAGGTAAGTCAGAATCTGGCGGACTTAATGAAAAAGGTGTTGCATCTTACAGAGCCGCGAACCCTGGTTCAAAATTAAAAACAGCTGTTACAACGAAACCATCAAAATTAAAAAAAGGATCTAAAGCTGCAAAAAGACGTAAGTCCTTCTGCGCGCGTATGAAGGGGATGCGTAAGAGACAAAAGGCTAGTAATAATACTGGAGATGATAGATTATCTAAATCACTTAGAAAGTGGAATTGCTAGTGAGGGATACAAAATCTTTAGAAGAGTATTCTAAACAGAAAGAAAAAGATAAAAAACAAATGAACCTTTTTAAAGAATTAAAAAAAGAAGTTAACGCAGGTGCTAATGGCACTCAAGACTATGTTATTAAAAAGGGTGAAAACACAGGAAAGGTAGCAAAGAAATAATGCAATTAGAAACAGTAATAAATAAAACTTTAAGATTTTTAGATTCAAGAATAGATCAGTTGTCGATGTCTGTAACATCTGGAGGGGTTGACAGTATGGAAAATTACAAGTATATAATAGGACAAATCAATGCACTGGAATCAGTGCGTCAGGAAATCTCTAACCTGCTAAACGATAAGGAGCACAATGAAGGAACAGTCATCGATATTAACACCAAACAATGATCTTGTTGGTGTAAAAAAATCAGAGAAAAAAGAAGAAGGAAAAATTCCAAAACCTACGGGTTGGCGAATAATGGTTTTACCTTTCAAAATGAAAGAGAAAACTAAAGGTGGAATAGTATTAGCCGAAACTACTTTAGAAAAGCAACAAGTCGCTTCTCAATGTGGTTTGGTTTTAGCTATGGGACCACAGTGCTATAAGGATAAAGAAAGATATCCTGAAGGCCCGTGGTGCAAGGTTAATGATTGGGTTATGTTTGCACGTTATGCAGGTAGCCGAATCAAAATAGAAGGCGGGGAGATTCGTCTGCTAAACGACGACGAAGTGTTAGCAACAATTGATAGTCCAGAGGACATCTTGCATGAGTTTTAATCATAGGAAGGAGTAACTATGCCAGACACAGAAGAAAAATTAGTACCTATTGATACATCAGGACCTGATGCAGAAATAGCTATTGAAGAAGTAAAAGACGAAGCCGTTATTGATACGGAAAACACAGAACAAGAAACAGGAACAGAAGAACCAGTAAAAGAGGAAGCAAAAAAATCGGACGAAGAATTAGAAGACTACAGTAAAGGCGTACAATCTCGTATTGCGAAATTAACTCGTAAAATGAGAGAAGCAGAAAGAAGAGAACAAGCTGCTATAGATTATGCTAAAGGTGTAGAAGAAAAAAGAAAACTACTTGAGCAAAGGTTTGAAAAAACTGATGCTGATTATGTTAAAAAATTTGAGACAAGTATTTCAACAGGTTTAGAAGCGGCACAAAAAGAATTAGCTGCAGCTATTGAATCTGGTGATGCACAAGCTCAAGTTGAGGCGAACAAAAGAATTGCAACTCTTGCTTTTGAGAATGCAAAACTAGAGCAAGCCAAAGCGGGTAGAGAAGAGAAACAGGCTGAGAAACCTGTAACGTTATCTGAGCCTCCGGTTCAGAGACAACAAATGGATGATCCAATTAATCCAGATCCTAAAGCTGAAGCATGGGCTTCTCAAAACTCATGGTTTGGTACTGATAAAGCAATGACTTATACTGCTTTTGAAATACATAAGGATTTAACGGAAAAAGAAGGATATGATCCAAACTCAAACGAGTATTATGCAGAGGTTGACAAAAGAATTAGAGTTGACTTTCCGCATAAATTTGGTAGTACTAACACTAAGCAATCGACCGCCCCTGTTCAGACAGTGGCTTCAGCTACAAGAAGCGTAAAGCCTGGTCGCAAAACTGTGAGACTCACATCATCACAAGTAGCAATAGCTAAAAAATTAGGTGTGCCACTCGAAGAGTACGCAAAACAATTAAAAACCACGGAAGGAGCGTAAAATGGAAAACGAAAATAAAAATACTTCTCGTGCGAGCCAAACACGGTCAAAGTCTGAACGACCAAAAGTGTGGGTTCCACCGTCATCTCTAGATGCACCCCCTGCACCTGATGGATTCAGGTATAGATGGATAAGAGCTGAAGTTGTAGGCTTTCAAGATACTAAAAATATAACCGGACGTTTAAGAGAAGGTTATGAATTAGTTAGATCTGAAGAAGTTGAAAATGCAAGTGATTACCCTACCGTCGAAGACGGGAAATACAAGGGAGTGATTGGGGTTGGAGGCCTTCTTCTTGCGAAGGTACCTGAAGAGATCGCACAGCAACGTCAACAATATATGTCTGATAGACATAAAGAACGTAACGAAGCCGTAAACAACGACCTTATGAGGGAGCAGGATAGTAGAATGCCTATCAATGTTGATAGACAATCTCGTGTAACCTTCGGTGGTACTAAAAAGTAATTTTTTACATCACTGAATTTAATAAACCGTACTGGAGGCCCTTCGGGGCAGGTACATAAGGAGAAACAACTATGGCAAATAGAAACACACAAGGTTTTGGTTTGATCCCTGCAGGAACTCTTGGCTCAACGCCAGCGACTTCTGGTCAAGGCAAATACAAAATCGATGCGGGTTATGCAACTACTATATTTCATGGTGGATGTGTTGCTTCTGCTGCTGGTTATATTGTTAATGGTCAAACTGCAGCTGCGCCTGTACTTGGTGTCTTAAACGGCATCTTTTACAATGCAGCAACTACGTTGAAACCAACGTTTGCAAACCATTACGTACAAGTAACACCAGCAAACTCGGAAGATATCGATGCATTTGTATTCGATAACCCACAACAACAATATGTATGCGGAACAGATGCAGCCGTAGCACAAGCAGGATACTTAGAGACATATGACTTTAATGTTTCTGCTGGTAGTACAACTACTGGTGCTTCGTCAGCTACTTTAAATATCGGCGTAACTGGAAATGATGATAAATCATGGAGGTTATTAAGATCTGCAGAAGACCCTGAAAACGATGAAAATGCGTCTTTCAGATCTGTAGTAGTAGTTGCTAATCTAATTGAGCTACAAAACTAATAGCAGAATAGGAGAACAATAATGGCTATATCACGATCACAACTAGTTAAAGAGCTAGAGCCAGGTTTGAACGCACTGTTCGGCTTGGAATATAAACGTTATGAAAATCAGCATGCTGAAATTTATAACGAGGAATCATCTGACAGAGCTTTTGAAGAAGAAGTTATGTTATCTGGTTTCGCTAACGCACAAGTAAAAGGTGAAGGTGCTGGTGTTTCATTTGATGAAGCGCAAGAAACTTTCACTGCTAGATACACTCACGAGACTGTAGCTTTAGCGTTCGCAATCACTGAAGAAGCGATTGAGGACAACTTGTATGATAGACTTGCGTCTAGATATACAAAAGCTTTAGCAAGATCTATGAGTAACGCTAAGCAAGTAAAAGCTGTTGATCCATTAATTAATGGTTTCACAACTTTTAACTCAGGTGACGGTGTGCCTTTAATGGCAACTAACCACCCAACTGTAGCAGGAACGTTCGCTAATGAATTAGCGACTTCTTCTGACTTAAACGAAACTTCATTAGAACAATCAATGATTGACATTGGTAAAATGACTGATGAAAGAGGTTTAAGAGTTGCAGCAAGAGGACTGAAAATGATCATTCCTTCTGAGCTACAATTTACAGCTGAAAGACTTATGAAGTCTCAAGGTAGAGTTGGAACAGCTGATAACGATATCAATGCAATCGTATCTATGGGTATGGTTCCTCAAGGTTATAGAGTGAACAACTACCTAACAGATGCAGATGCGTTCTATATCTTAACAGACGTGCCTAACGGTATGAAAATGTTCAACAGAGCACCATTGACAACTGCAATGGAAGGCGACTTTGACACTGGTAACGTAAGATACAAAGCTAGAGAAAGATACTCTTTCGGAGTTTCTGACCCTAGAGGTATTTTTGGTTCGCCAGGAGCGTAATCAATAATTTTTGTGGCGGGACATAGTCTCGCCACAATTTAAAAATAGAAAGATAAAACCATGAAAAAATTCAGAGTAAACATTTGGGCGTATGATCATCACGCTAGATTTACAGTAGAATCAGAAGATTCCCCAACATCACTAGAACAATCAATCCTTGACAAACTTGGAGAAAACAGTATAGTTTGGGAAAACCTTGGAGTCAGCTATGATAACAAGGTTAATAGAATAACCTATGAGGAGGTTATAGATGATACAAGACCTATACAAACAAAAAAGGTCCTTGGAGTTGAAGTGGGAACAGGAGCATCTGGATAATAACAGATACACTCTTGAGATGGTTAGAATTGACGATAAAGTCAAACAAATCATCACAGATATCAAGCTTGAAGAAGCTAGAATCGCTCACATACAGAACAATATAGAAGGTTCTGCTCCTGAAGTTTCAGTAGCTTCTTAAGATAAAAGCTACATCGTTGGAAAACACCATCCACACTACAGGATCTCTTGCACTCTACTCAAAACTAGTATATAAATTACTTACTATACATTAATTAATATTCTGCATAGACGCAGTATAGTCGACGGCCTAGAGACTATGTAGAATTTAACTAGGAGAATAATCATGGCTATAACTAACTTTTCTGGACCTATTACGGCTGGAAACATAAGAAACACTACAGGTACAACTATTGGTACTAACATCGCAAATGTTGGACAAGTTGTAATGACTCAAACTTTTGCAGCTGATTTATCAGGCGGAGCAATTGCAGCAGCGGTACAAAACGTTGTAATTCCTGCAAATTCACAAATCATTGATATTGTGATTGATCAAATCACAGCAGCTAACACTACTACTAACTATAGTATTGGTGATGTAGCTGGTGGGGCAGCAACACTTTTGAACACTTATGCAAGTGGAACAGACGCTGGTAGAAAATACCCAACAACTCAAGCAGGTGGAGCATTAGCTTGGGAAGATGTTGGAACAACTGACATCAGATTAACTTTCACAAGTTCAGCAGCAACAAATGCTGGTGAAGTTAGATTTACTATTTTGTATTCACAAAATAATAATCTAGCATAATAAATAATTAGTGTGGGGCTACGGCCCCACATAAAATTAATTTTAAGGAGAAACAAATATGAGTTCAGATCAGAAATTTACAACACTTACAGCTGACGGACAGGTTAAAACTGCTTCAGGAGGATCTACTAATATTGGTCCTGCTAGAGTTACATACATTCAAGGTACTGGTATTACAAATATAAAACTTTACGATGCAGCAAGTGCATCTGGAAGTATAGTTTTTGAAGCTACTTTTGGAGATGAAGGATTAGATATCTATGTACCAGGAAATGGTATTAGATTTGAAACTACTATCTATGCAGATGTAACTGGAACAGGATCTATTACACTTGGATATACTGGCTAGGAGGCTAAATGGCTAACACAACCTCGGGCACAACTACTTTTGATAAAACTTTTTCTATTGATGAAATAGTAGAAGAAGCTTTTGAGCGACTAGGTATCCAACAAGTAACAGGTTATCAATTAAAGACCTCAAGAAGATCTTTAAATATAATGCTTCAAGAATGGGGCAACAGAGGTATTCACTATTGGGAAATAGGAGAACTTGATCTTGATTTAATACAAGGACAAGCTGAATATAAATTTTATAGAGCATCTTCTGATGGCACAAGTGCTACTTCAAATCCAAACGGTATTTATGGAATGTCCGATGTCCTTGAAGCGCAATTAAGAAGTAATAGAACAGCAACAGATCAATCAGATAGTCCTATGACAAAAGTTGATAGATCGACTTATGCAGCTTTTTCAAATAAACTTTCTCAAGGTACACCTAATCAATATTGGGTACAAAGATTTATAGATCACGTTAGTATTAATGTTTACCCTACACCTGATTCAACTAATGCATCTAAAGATATGCATTTCTATTACATAAAAAGAATTCAAGATGTAGGTGCTTATACAAATGCAACAGATATGCCTTTTAGATTTGTACCTTGTATGGTTTCAGGTTTAGCTTATTATTTATCAATGAAGTACGCACCACAAATGACTCAACAAATGAAATTATTTTATGAAGATGAATTTCAAAGAGCATTACAAGAAGATGGTTCAGCTTCTAGTACATTTATTACACCTAAAGCTTATTACCCAGGAACATAATGTCTAAGTACGCAACAGGGAAACATTCAAAAGCAATTTCTGATAGATCAGGTATGGAGTTTCCATATAAAGAAATGGTAAGAGAATGGAATGGTTCTTTTGTTCACTACACAGAATATGAACCTAAGCAACCACAACTTGAACCAAAACCAATAGGTGGTGATGGTATTGCTTTGTTAAATGTTAGACCTGATAGAACAGAACCAATTACAACTGTTATGATTCCTCAAGATGGTTTTGAAACATACCAAGCAGGATCAGGTGTTATAAATGTAAATGTTCCAGGACATGGTTTAACAAATGGTACAACTTATTTATTTAGAGGACCCCCTACAATATCACCAGGAACAGGAACATCAACTAATCCTGTTTTTGCTTATGCAACTATTCCCAATTTTGATGGAATAACAGGCGCACAAATAGGTCAAGGTTCAGGATATGCTATCACAACTGGTTTGTTTCAAAATGGAGTAAGAGTTTCAACAGACTTTGCATTAAGTAATTTTTTCTATTTTACAGTTAACGCAGATACTGCTACAACAGGAAATGTAAAAGGAGGAGGTTACGGTTGTTCCGTTGGACCTATAACAATAACACCATGATAAATAAAATTTGGAATTGGATAAAAAATATATTTACACCTGAAAAACAAGATCCTCATCTTGAAATGTATGAAGAAGTACGTTTAGATAAACAGGAAAAAATAAATAGAAAATATAAAGGAACATCAGAATAATGGCTTATACTTTAGCAAATTTACAAGACGATATTAGAAACTACACAGAAGTAGATGATGCTGTTCTTACAACCGGTGTTTTAAATACTATAATTAAAAATGCTGAAAACAAAATTTATAGAGAAGCTGATTCTGATGACAATAGATTTTATGCAACTTCAAATCTAGCATCAGGTAGTAGATATGTAACTATACCATCTGATTTAAGATTTATTAGATATGTACAATTAACAGACGCTGCAGGAAATCAAACTTTTTTAGAAAAAAAAGATACTAGTTACATGGCTGCTTTTTATGACACACCTGGAACTGCATCTGGGATACCTAAATATTATGCTAACTGGGATGCTAATTATTGGGTAGTAGCACCTACGCCAAATAGCACTAATTTAATAACTTTAGCTTATACAAAACAACCAGATTCAATAACAGCTTCACCAGGAAGTACACAAGGTACTTACACATCTAATAAATATCAAGATTTACTTTTGTACGCTTGTCTGGTAGAAGCATATGGATACTTGAAAGGTCCTGCAGATATGTTACAATACTATGCGCAGACATACGAAAAAGCTTTACAATCGTATGCGATCGAACAACAAGGTCGTAGACGCCGAGACGAATATCAAGATGGTGTTATTCGAACTCCTTTAAAATCACCATCACCATAATAATAATTAAGGAGACAAATAAATGGCAAATATAGTACCTGACTCTTTTAAAACAGACCTACTTGGTGGTACGTTTGATTTTGATTCATCTGGTGGATCAACTTTTAAACTAGCGCTTTATACATCAATAGCTGGTTTTAGTACTTCAACAACTGCTTATACAACTTCCAATGAAGTTTCTTCATCTGGAACAAACTATACTGCAGGCGGAAATACTTTAACTAATAATGGTGTAGCGATATCAAGTAACATTGCATACGTTGACTTTGCAGATTCTACTTTTAGTTCTGTAACGTTATCAGCAACAGGAGCACTGATTTATAAAGGTACAAGTAATGAAGCTGTATTAGTTTTAGACTTTGGCGGAACAAAAACTGCAACTAACGGTGATTTCGTTGTTCAGTTTCCAACTGCTGATTCTTCTAATGCTATCATTAGACTTGGCGACGCGTAATAATTAAAAGGAAATAGTAATGGCATTTGTACTCAATGATAGAGTTAAAGAAACATCTACTACGACAGGGACTGGTACGTTCGATTTAGCCGGAGCAGAAGTTGGTTTTGAAACTTTTGTATCTGGAATAGGAACTACCAATAGTACCTTCTACGCAATTTCAAATGATGGAACTGCAGAGTTTGAAGTTGGTACTGGAACTGTAACAGATGCATCACCTGATACTTTATCAAGAGACACTATTATTTCTTCGTCAAACTCCGATAACAAAGTAGATTTTTCTGCAGGAACTAAAACTGTATTTTGTACATACCCTGCAAAACGTGCACCATCTGCAAGTATGACAGCTACATCTTATGTAACAACACATTCTTCAAATATTTCCGATGTTCAAACAATGGACTCAGGAGTATTAGCAGGACCAGTTCAAGTCTCAGGAACGGTAACAATAACAGGGAATTTAATTATATTATAATGAGTACAATAGAAGTAGATAAAATAATTCCACAATCAGGAACTAATTTACAAGTTGGTGAATCTGGTGATAGTTTAACATTACAAAATGGTGTTATACCAAACTCTGCTTTAGCAAATGGTCAAATTACAATTAATGGTGTATCTGTTTCACTAGGTGGATCAGCTACAATACCAACTGAAACACAACCAACAATTACAAATATTTCACCTTCTGTTATTGATGCAGATGTTGGAGGAACTGTTACTTTAACAGGAACTAATTTTGCATCTATTCCAAAAGTAGAATTACAAAGAGCTAACGGTGCAGTTCAAACTGCAACGTCAGTTACATTTACAAGCGCAACATCAGTTGCTTTTACAACAGGTACAACAGGTTTAACAAACGGACAAAACGTTAGAATTTTATTAACAAATCCAGATGGTAATGCAGTTAGAAGTGGTACAGATTTAGTTATTTCAGATGGTCCATCATGGACTACAACAAGTTTAGCAAATACAGAATCAGCAGCTTCTGTATCTTATAATTTAGATGTTACATCAGATAGTGCTGCAACTATTGCAACGACAGTTGTTGCAGGAGCATTACCTACAGGTGTAACAATCGGATCTACAACTAACCCTAGTGGTACTACTTACAGAGCAGTACTATCAGGAACAATGCCAACTATAACAAGTGAGACTGCATACAGTTTTACTGTTAGAGTTTCAGATGCAGAAGGTCAAACGGCGGATCAAGCATTTACTTTAACATCAGAAGTTGGTATTACTAATTCAGGACAATTTAACTAATGGCTAGTGCACAATTATCAGTATCAACAACTTCAAGTGGAACAAGAACAAAGTGGACAACTAGTTTTTGGGTTAAAAGAAGTAATATAGGAAGCGAAAATACTATATTTGGTTCATACCTAGACAACGATAATAAAGATAAAATAGCTTTTGATTCAAATAGTAAGTTACAATTTGCTAGTTTTCAAGCAAGTGGTTATTCTAATGGTGGAAATTTAGTTACTAATAGAGTTTTTAGAGATACAAATGCTTGGTATCATATTGTTTGTAGATGGGATACAACAAATGCTACAGCAAATGATAGAATGAAAATATGGGTTAATGGTGTAGAAGAAACATCTTTTAGTTCAAGAACTAATCCGTCATCTGGTAGAGAAAGTTTAATTAATTACACAACTTATACTAGGATTGGAAGTAATGGTAGTCCAGGTAATTATCTTGATGGTCTTTTATCTCATGTTCATTTTTGTGATAATCAATTATATCAAGCATCAAATTTTGGTGAATCAGATTCTAATGGTGTATGGACACCAAAACCTTCACCATCAGTTAGTTATGGTTCAACAGGGTATTTTTTAAAGATGGACAACTCCGGAAACATGGGCCTAGATTCATCTGGTCAGTCTAATAATTTAACAACAAGTGGTACAATCACTCAGGCTAAAGACACACCTTCAAATGTTTTTGCTACATTAAATCCTTTAGATAAAGGTTACACAGGAACAATGAATACTTCTGATGGTAATCTTACTATGGATTCTGCAACTAGTTCTGGTGACTATGGTATGCGTTCAACATTAGCTGCAAACAGTGGTAAATACTATTGGGAAACTAAATTACCAAATTATGGTGGTGGCAATGGTGGTAACACTATGGTGGTTATGGATGCTTCAATTCGATTGCAAATCAATATGCAAGGTGGCTCTCCAAGAGCAGGTTCTTGGGGAATACAAAGATATAGTGATAGTGCTACAAATCTTTTTGAAGATGGAACTTTTTTTTCACAAAACACAGCAATGTGGGGTGGATTTACTACAAGTGACATCATTGGAATTGCATTAGATTGTGATAATGGAAAAATATATTTTAGTAAAAATGGAGTGTTTAAAGATAGAAATGGAAATACAGGAGACCCTGCTAATGGAACTAATCCAACATTTAGTGGATTAGACACATCAAAATTTTATACTTTTTATACTGAAAACAGAGCTAATTTAGATAATGGTATAACTGTCAATTTTGGTAATGGTTATTTTCAAACTACAGCAGTAGCTAGTGCAGGAACTAACGCAAGTGGAATAGGAATATTTGAGCATGACGTTCCAACAGGGTATACTGCTCTATCAACAAAAGGATTAAATTTATAATGGCTTATACTACAATTAAAAAATCAACTGACTATTTTAATACTAAACTTTATACAGGGAATAATTCTACAAATGCTATTACTGGTGTTGGCTTTCAGCCAGATTGGACATGGATAAAATCTACAGATGGTACTTATAATAATCAAACTTTTGATTCAGTTAGAGGTGCAACAAAAAGTCTTGTTACAAATGAAGCTGCTGCTGAAATTACTATATCTGGTCTTACTGCCTTTGGAACAGATGGTTTTACTTTAGGTTCAGATGCACAATGTAATAGTGGTGGTCCATTCGTATCATGGAACTGGTTAGGTGCAAATGGAACTGCATCAAATACTAATGGAAGCACAACCTCAACTGTTAGTGCTAATACAACAAGTGGGTTTAGTATTGTGAAATGGACAGGTACATCTGGAAATACAACAGTAGGTCATGGATTAAATACAGCACCAGTATTTACTATTGCTAAAAATTATGGTGGTAGTGGTACTAACTGGATTGTTTATCACAAAGATATTTCACCAGATTATGCTATGAAATTAAATACTACTGATGCACAAAGTAATAGTAATAACTATTGGCAAAGTACAGCTCCTACAAATTCAGTTTTAACTTTTACTGGTAATACTGCATCTAATAGTAATGGTAACAATATGATTGCCTACTGCTTCGCAGAAAAAACTGGTTACAGCAAGTTTGGCTCATACGTTGGAAATGGAAATGCTGATGGAACATTTGTTTATACTGGATTTAAACCAGCTTTTGTTATGATTAAAGCAACTTCTGGGACTGAAAACTGGCAAATGTATGACAATAAAAGACTTGGATATAATGTAGATAATAATATGTTAAGAGCAAATTTAGATAGTGCTGAACAAACAGATGACGATATAGATATTCTTTCTAATGGTTTTAAATTAAGAAGAAACTCTGGTGCGTTTAATACTTCTGGTTCAACATACATCTACATGGCATTTGCAGAAGAACCTTTAGTGGGAGATAACCCGGCAACGGCGAGATAATATGAGTGAAATAAAAGTAAATAAAATTAGTCCAAGATCAGGGACAGGTGTACAGCTAGGAGATAGTGGAGATACTATAACTATTCCTGCAGGTGCAACACTAACTGGTACTCAGAACATTGCAAACACATCTTTAGTAGGTTCAGGACAAATTACAATTAATAGCCAAGCAGTAGCGCTTGGTGGATCTATTACTTTAACAACTGAGACAAGACCAACAGTATCAGGTATCAGTCCTTCAGCGATTGAAAATACTCAAACAGCAGTTGTTATTACAGGAACTAATTTCGTATCGGTTCCATTGGTTACAGCAATCAACTCAACTACCGGTGCACAATTTACAGCGGATGAAGTATCTTTTACATCAGCTACAAGTATCACAGCTAAATTTACTATTTCAGTTGATGCAAGTTACAAATTATATGTAGAGAATCCAGATGGTAATGCAGTTCAAACTGGAGCAATACTAACAGTATCAGACGCACCCGCTTGGCAAACTGCAGCAGGCACATTAGGTACATTTTCAGGCGGATCAAGTATTGGAACTATTACATTAACAGCAACAGATTCTACAGGAATGACTGTACAATCAGGAGCATTACCTGGTGGAATTACATTGAACAGTGGATCAGGATCTAGTACATTAACAGGTACAGAGTCAGGAGCTTCAGCTGATACAACTTACAATTTTACAATACGTGCAACAGACGCTGAAGGTCAAACAGCAGATAGAGCATTTAGTTTAACATTTACATTTGGAGCTAACAACTCTATGAGTTTCAACTAGGATAATATTATGGCAAACACTTATTTAAATAGAACACAATCAGCAGGAACTAGTGATAAAATAGGTACATTTTCTGTTTGGATGAAAGCGTGTGATTCAAATTTTGCAATTTTTAGTGGACATACAGATAGTAGTAATCGTATTGCCTTATACTTGAATGAAACCCTTCGTGTTTATGGTGCTATAGGTGGTACTCAATCTTTATATTTTATTACCAATAGAATAATTAGAGATCCGTCAGCGTTTTATCATATAGTCGTTGCTTGGGATACAACGCAAGGAACTGAATCAAATAGATTTAAAATTTATATTAATGGAGAACAACAAACTTCATTTTCAACTGCAGTATATCCACCACAAAATGCTGATATATATTGGAATAAAGGTACAACTTCAATAGTAGGTGCAAGGTTTATATCATCAGTACAAAACCAGGCCAATGCTTACATGAGTCATGCTGCATTTGTAGATGGTCAAGCATTAGCACCAACTGTATTTGGTGAAACAGATTCTACATCTGGTATTTGGAAATTTAAAGCACCCTCTGGTGTTACTTGGGGTACCAATGGTTTTCATTTAAAATTTGAAAACTCTGGTAACTTAGGTTTAGATAGTTCAGGTAACTCAAACACATTCACAGTTAATGGTAATGGTAGACAGGCACTTGATACACCAACAAATGGTCATACTACTATGGCAACATCTACTTGGTATAATGGAACTATAGCAAATGGTGGAAATACTGTTAGCACAAATCCAACCAATTATAGATATCAAACTGCATCTATAGGAGTAAACAAAGGAAAATGGTATTGGGAAAAAAAATTAACAACTTTAAATGAGTATGCTTTAATGGGTATTACTGATGCTCCATCTCCTATTAACGTAGGTACTGATTGGATTTTAGGTTCAGGTGCTTATGATTATTCGGTAGTTTATAACACTGCAGGAGGAAATGGACACAAATATAATAATGCAGGAACATCACCAACAAATACTCCAGGTGCTTTTATGGGTGGTTTTTCTCAAGGAGATATTATAATGTTTGCTTTAGATTGTGATAATAATACTTTAAAAATAGGAACAAATAATTTATGGTCAAATGGTTCTGGTTCAACAAATCAAACTTTTTCTAACACAACACCTATTTCAATAACTGCTCCAGCTTCAACAAATACAGGATTTTATTTTCCTGCTGTTGGAGATTATGGTGGTGCAACAAGTGTTTTTGATTTAAACTTCGGCAATGGATATTTCGGTACAACAGCCATATCTTCTGCAGGTTCAAATGGTAATGGATCTTTATTTGAATATGATGTACCATCAGGATATTACGCATTAAATACAAAAAACATTAACACTTACGGATAAAAATTATGGCTTATAGTACAATTGTAAAACCTGGAGATTATTTTAATACTAAACTTTATACAGGGAATGGTACTACAGATACAGCTATAACTGGTGTAGGTTTCCAACCAGATTTATCAATTATTAAGGCTAGAGATATGGCTTATAATCATAATGTGATGGATGCAGTAAGAGGTTCAACTAAAAGAGTAGCAACTGATTTAACTGATGCTGAAAGTACACAAGCAGAAATGATTAAATCTTTTGCTTCTGATGGATTTAATTTAGGTGATAATGGTGGAGTTAATCAAGATACTAAAACTTACGCATCATGGAACTGGTTAGCAAATGGTGCAGGTTCAGCTAATACAGATGGTTCTATAAATTCTACTGTTAGTGCTAATACAACAAGTGGTTTTAGTGTTGTGTCTTATACAGGTACAGGTGCTAATGCTACAGTTGGTCATGGATTAAGTTCAGCACCATCAATGATTATAGTTAAAAATCGTTCAGCAGTTAAAGATTGGGTAATTTATCATAAAAGTTTAGGAAATACTAAATTTTTAGAATTTACTACATCTGCAGAACAAACTGCATCTAATAGATGGAACAATACTACACCAACAAATTCTGTTTTTTCATTAGGTTCAGATAATGGTGCTAATGGTTCTGGTAATTCACATATTGCCTACTGTTTCGCAGAGAAAGCTGGTTATAGCAAGTTTGGTTCTTATGTTGGTAATGGAGATGCTAATGGACCATTTATTTATACAGGATTTAAACCAGCTTTTGTTATGATTAAAAGTTCTAGTGATTCTTCAACATGGCATTTAGCAGATAATAAAAGAATTGGATATAATCCTCTAAACTATAGAATACAACCAAACAATAGTAATGTGGAATATACAGGTGTTGAAATTTATTCAGATTTTTTATCAAATGGTTTTAAATTAAGAAATACAGATACAGACACTAATGGCTCTGGAAGAACATACATCTACATGGCATTTGCCGAAGAACCATTGGTAGCTAATTCAGGAACAGACGGAGTACCGGCAACGGCTAGATAATTATGAGTAGTATATTAAAAGTAGATACAATTCAGGACCAAAACGGTAATCTGATCATCAGTAAAGATTCTGGTGGCGGAGGGTTCCTTAGTCCTTATGCATCTTCATCTACTCCAATAACTTACACTGTAACGGTTGCATCAAAAACTGCAGCTCACCCTTATAATGGTGTAGGTAGTTCTAATGGTTATTTTATTAATGGTATCGAATCACCTATTATTGAGATCAAAGGTAATGACACATCAAAACCTTATCATTATAAATTTGATCAATCAGATGCATCTAACTCTGGACATCCTTTATTATTTTATAACAACGCAAGTAAGACTACAGCATTTACAACAGGTGTAACAACTAACGGTACACCAGGACAAGCTGGTGCTTACACAATGATTGCTGTTGATAGCGATACACCAAATATTTTATACTACCAATGTTCATCACATGCGAACATGGGTAACCATACTTTCTTAACTTCACCTACAGTCAATACAGGTTTCTTTTTAAAACTTCCAACAACAGATGGAACAGCTGATCAAGTATTAAAAACTAATGGATCAGGTACATTGTCTTTTGGATCAAGTGTAACTTTTCCAACTATAGGTTCTATCAGTCCAAGTGCTATTGAAAACACGCAAACAGCAGTAACAATTACAGGAACTAACTTTCAATCAATACCCACAGTTGATGCAATTAATTCTTCAACGGGTGCAATTATAACTGCAGACAGTGTTGCATTTACAAATGCAACAACGATTGTTGCAACGTTTACAATATCTGTAGATGGTACTTATTATTTAAGAGCAGAGAACAATGATGGTTTAGCTGTAAGATCAACTAATGCATTATTAACTGTATCGGATGCACCTGCATGGACAACTGCTGCAGGCAGTTTAGGAACAGTGGCCGCAACAGGAAGTGTCAACTTTACAGTTGCTGCAACAAATGCTACAAGTTTTGCTAAGACATCTGGAAGTTTTCCAGGTGGCGTAAGTATTAATGCAAGCACCGGAGTAATATCTGGAACTGAATCAGGGTCAACGCAAACTACTACTTATACATTTACGATAAGAGCAACAGATGCAGAGGCCCAAACAGCTGATAGACAGTTTACAATTACGATATCTCACGGTGCAACAGGTGGAGGACAATTTAACTAATGGCTAGTACAAATTTATATAGAACAATGGGTTCAGCTACTAATAGATATAAAGCAACTTTTTCTTTTTGGATTAAAAAAAATGCTAATGGTTTAAGTGCTACACAAATGATTTTAAATTCTTGGAATAGTACAAATTATAGATTTCAAATTTATTTTCAAGGTGGAACAAATGCAGATAGACTTGCTTTATACAATGTAGATAATGGTAGTGCTAATATGTATTTTGAAACAAATGCTAAATACAGAGATATAAATGCTTGGTATCACATATATATAGCAGTAGATACGACTTTAAGTACACAAGGAGATAGACTTAAATTTTATGTTAATGGAGAAAGAATTACCAGTTTTGCACAAGAAACTTATCCTGCACAAAATGCTGATATGTCTTTAGGAGCAAGTAGTTATATTTTAAATATTGGAAGATATGGTGGTGGTGGCGAAAATTTTGATGGTTCAATGTCATATTTTTATTATGTTGATGGTTCAGTTATAGATGTAACTCAATTTGGTTCTACAGATAGTACAACTGGAGAATGGAAAATAAATACCTCTCCAACAATTTCATCTTATGGAAATCAAGGATTTTTAATTTTAAAAGATGGAGACACAATTACAGACCAATCTCCTAATAGTAATAACCTTCAAGTTGGTAATGGTACACTTACAAAAACAGAAGATTGTCCAAGCAATGTTTTTTGTACTTTATCGACACTACATAAATTAGGAACTAATACAGGTACTTATTCTAATGGTAATACAAAATATGCTGATGCTAATTCAAATTGGCAAGGAACAATGTGTACTTTAGGTACTACTTCTGGCAAATATTATTGGGAATATCAATTAGTAGGTGGAGCATATCACATGGTTGGTATTATGCCTGACAATGTTAATTTAACCTCTAGTTCAGTTTTTGATACTATAGGTGGTTATTCTGCTTATGTAGATAATGGAACAATAAAAGCAAGATTTAATGGCTCAGATATTTCTGGTTGGAATGAAGCAGGAATGGGAAACACAACATTTTCAGCAAATGATTATATTAATCTAGCTGTAGATATGGATAATAAATTTATGTACATAGGAAAAAATGGAACTTGGTTTAAAAGTGGAGACCCAACAAGTGGTGCAACAGGCACAGGTGGAATTAATGTAAGTGCTACATTTACAAGTGGTGTTTTTATGATACCTGTTATTTCTGCTTATAATGGTACTACAGGTCAATTTAATTTTGGTAATGGATATATGGGAACTACAGCAGTATCTAGTGCAGGAACTAATGCTAGTAATAATGGAATTTTCGAGTATGATGTACCAAGTGGTTATACTGCTTTATCAACAAAAGGATTAAATTTATAATGGCTTATTCAACAATTAATAAATCTACAGATTATTTTAATACTAAAACTTATACTGGTAATGGTGGAACACAAGCTGTTACAGGTGTTGGATTCCAACCTGATTGGGTTTGGTTAAAAAGTCGTAGTGTAGGTGATTCTCCAATTTTATTTGATGTAGTTAGAGGTGTTACTAAAAGATTAATGACAAATTCAACTGGTGCAGAATCAACAGAAGCACAAGAAGTACAATCATTTGATAGTGATGGATTTACAGTTGGTAGTAGTGATAATGCTAATAGAAGTGGTGCAACTATGGTAGGTTGGAACTGGTTAGGTGCTAATGGAACAGCATCAAATACAGATGGTTCTATAAGTTCTACTGTTAGTGCTAATACAACAAGTGGATTTAGTATTGTTACATTTACAGGAAATTCTGGAACAGTTGGTCATGGTTTAGGTGTTAAACCAAATTTTATAGTTGTTAAATCAAGACAAACAGGTGGCTCAAATAATTGGGTTGCTACTCATTCTGCTTTAGGTACTAACATGACAGATAATTATATTATATTAAATCTTACTGATGCAGCTGGAACTAGCACTAATGTTTGGGGTGGTGAACCAACAACAACAACATTTACTGTATCAAGTGCTGTTGCAGCAAATGATAATAATGTAGCTTACTGCTTCGCAGAGAAAAAAGGCTACAGCAAGTTTGGAAGCTACACAGGAAATGGCAGTACAGATGGAACATTTATTTACACTGGATTTAAACCTGCTTTTTTTATGGCAAAACGCTCAAGTGCTGCAGGTGACCCATGGGTTATGATTGATAATAAAAGAAATTCATTTAATGCTTTAAGTAATACTTTATTAGCAAACTCTGCTGATGCTGAAAATACAGGGACAGATAGAGCAGATTTTATATCTAATGGTATAAAAATTAAAACAACTTCTAATGCTTGGAATGCTAATGGTTCAACATACATCTACATGGCCTTTGGCCAAAGCATAGTTGGTAGTAATAATATTCCGGCGACGGCTAGGTAGCCCGCCATGTACTTTGGCGCAACACCCTTCGCCTCAGCTGCATTTTCAGATGTAGGCTTTAATCCTAATGCATTCGTCAATGTCCTTGGATCAAGGATCAATGAGTCCACAGGTAACCCAACAATTATTGGAAAAGCTTTAGTACTGCCAACTGGTAGTAGATTAAATACTACAATTGGTAATGTTGAAATTAATATTAATCAAATAGTATCTCCAACAGGTCAAAGATTAAATTTCTCTACAGGTTCTGTTACAGTTACTGCAGCAGCTAACTTTGGTGTTACAGGTAGTGGTTATGAAATTGATACAGGAACAGCTAAAGCTATTGATGTAGTAGGTGTATCTGGTAATAGATTAAATTTAGATACAGGATCAGTTGCAACTATTGGTAAAGCAACAATCATTCCAACAGGGTCAAGAATCAATACAGATACCGGTACAGTTACACTTGCATTTAAATACAATGTAACAGGATCAAGAATAAATGCAGATACTGGAACAGTTACAACGACTGCTGCAGCAGGAGTCTTGCCTCAGGGATCAAGGATCAATGAATCTACTGGAGAAGTTACAATTGTTGCAGGAGCAACGATTACACCTACGGGAAGTGGTATTGAAATTGCTATTGGAAATGCTACAACCAAAGCTAACGCAACAGCTATTGTTACAACTAATAGACAAAACTTATCTACAGGAACAGTGACGATTCAAGCTAAAGCAACTGTATTACCTACAGGTAATGAGTTAGAGGTAGCGGTACCTACTTCTATTAATATTAAACAATGGGACGGTGTAGTACCAGGCGTCTCGCAAACTTGGACAAGGATTCAAACACCGTAATGTTTTTTGGAGCAACACCTTTTGCATCAACTACTTTTGCCGGAGTCGGTATACAGAATATTACTGTATTAGCCAATGGTAATAGATTAAATATAACAATAGGTAATACAACAGTAGATTTAATTACTACTGTAAACGTTACAGGACAACAAATTAACCTTGCAACTAACCCTGTAAGTGCTATAACATGGAATCCAATACCCCCAGGGGTTAATCAAGTTTGGGTCCCGATAGACCCGGACGCATAGGAGAATTATGGCATCAAGTACATCAACAGACTTAAAACTAGAACTTATAACAACAGGTGAAAAATCTGGTACATGGGGAACTATTACCAATACAAACCTACAAATTTTAGAACAAGCAGCTAGTGGTTATTTATCACTTGCAGTAGGTGGAGCGGACGTTGCACTATCTTTAGCCACTCATGCAACAGCAAATGGTAAAAATTTATACTACAAACTAACAGGAACTTTAACAGCAGCTAGAACAGTCACTATGCCTGATGGTGCTGAAAGAGTTTTTATTGTAGAAGATGCAACAGCAAGATCATCTTCTAATTATACATTAACAGTTAAAACTGTTTCAGGAACAGGTTTAGCTTTACCAGTTGGATCAACAACAGTTTTATATTCTGATGGCACAAACATTACAGGAAAATTACAAACAAAAGGATATTACACACCACCTTCTACTTATACAGCAGTTAATGGTGATCAATTATTAATAAACACATCGGGAAGTGGTATTGGTACTGCAGTTACAATTAACCTACCAACATCTCCTGCAATAGGTAATGAAGTTACATTTATTGATAGTGGTAATGCTTTTGCATCTAACAATTTAACAATCGGTAGAAACAGTTCTAATATTTTAGGTGCTGCTTCTAACTTAGTTGTTAATACAAATAGTGCAGCTTTTACTTTAGTGTATGTTAATACAACTAGAGGCTGGATTTATAAAGACAACATATAGGAGCACGGTCTATGGCTCTAATTGATTTTAAAGTCCTACCAGGAATAGATAAACAAGACACCACATCTGGTGCAGAAAACAGATGGGTTGATTGTGATAATACAAGATTTAGATATGGACTGCCTGAAAAAGTTGGTGGTTGGTCATCTTTAGTTACTGATACTATTGTTGGAGTTGCAAGACGTCAGTTTGCATTTGTAGACTTAGATGGAAATAGATACATTGCAATTGGCACAGATAAGTTTTTAATTATTTATTTTGAAGGCCAGCTATATGATATTACACCTTTAAAAACTACTTTATCATCTTGCACAATTGCAACAACTAATAACTCTGCTATTTGTTCTATAACAAAATCTAATCATGGTTTAAGTGCAGGGGACATTGTATTGTTAGACAACGTAACTTTACCAGTTGGTACAGGTTATCAAAATTCTGACTTTGAAGATAAATTATTTCAAGTAACTTCAGTTACAAGTACAAGCATATTTACAATTACACAAAGTTCTAATGCAACAGCAACAGTTTCAACAGGTGGTAGTTTAGAAGTTAAACCTTACGAACAAGTTGGACCAGCAGAACAATCTTATGGTTATGGTTGGGGTATTGATACTTGGAGCAGTGGAGCATGGGGAGAAGCAGCTTCAGCATCAGATGTTTCTCTTGAACCGGGATTATGGTCATTAAGTAATTTTGGTCAGGTATTAGTTGCAACCATTGCAAATGGAAAAACTTTTACTTGGGATGCAGGTATTGCAGCAAGATTAACGACAAGAGCTTCAACAACCACATCTGGTTTTTCTACATCAGCTAATCCAACTGCAACAAGAATTACATTGGTTTCACCTACAACACGTCACTTAATTCATTTAGGAACAGAAACTATTATTGGTGATACAACGTCTCAAGATGATATGTTTATAAGATTCTCGGACCAAGAAGATATAAATGATTATACACCAACAGCAATTAATTCAGCTGGTACACAAAGACTGCAAGACGGAACACGGATCATAGGTTCATTAAAAGCTAAAGAAACAATTTTAGTTTGGACCGATAACGCATTATATACTATGAAATTTATTGGCTCACCTTTTACATTTGGTTTTGAACAAGTGGGTACTAACTGTGGATTGATTGGTAAAAATGCAGCTATTGAAATAGATGGAGCTGCGTTTTGGATGTCTAATAATGGTTTTTTTATGTTTGATGGTACAGTTAAATCACTACCTTGTAGTGTTGAAGATTATGTTTATGATCAAGCAGATACAACTAAAGGACAACAAATTTATGCAGGTATAAATAATTTATATACTGAAGTTGTTTGGTATTATCCATCTCAAGGTTCTGATTATAATGATCAGTATGTTGTATTTAATTATGGAGAACCTATGAAAGGTGGTGTTTGGTATATAGGAACGGAAGCTAGAACTTCTTGGATTGATGCTAGTGTATATCCTAAACCATCAGCTACTAAATTTAATGATTCAGCTGTTGGTACTTTCCCGGTTATTGTAGGTGAATCTGGACTAGGTCAAACTACTTTATTTGAACATGAGGTAGGAACCGATCAAGTCAATCCTGATGGTAGTACTACAACTGTAACATCATTTATAAAATCATTTGACTTTGATCTACAAGCTAAACAAAAAGATGCACAAGGTAAATCAAGTGGACCAACAATTTCTGGTGAAGTATTTTTATCTATGAGAAGATTCGTACCAGACTTTAAAGATCTACAAGGTAATGCAAAAGTAACTCTTGCTGTTAAACGTTATCCGCAACAATCAGATACAGTTACGTCTTTAAGTCCCTTTACAATTAACTCTAGCACTGATAAAAAGGACACTAGGGCCAGAGGAAGATTTGTTAATATTAAGATAGAAAATACTGATGTTAGTGAGTCTTGGCGTTTTGGAACTTTAAGAATAGATGTACAACCAGATGGACGTAGATAATGGCTAAAGTAGTAGTAAGATTACCGGAACCAAAAGAAGAATACGACTTTTCAAATCAAAAACAAATCAATAGAGCTATCACTATAATAGTTGAACAATTAAACTCTACATTTTTAAATGATTTAAAACAAGAAACGGAAAGATTTACTTGGTTTAAATCAGGAAATTAATATGGCAAATATATATAAAAACGCACAATTTAATTTAACTACAACTGATGTGACAGATATCTACACTGTGCCTTCTAACTCTAGAGCTATAATACAGAATATACACACAGCTAATGTTGGTGGTGGAAACACAGAAATAAAAGCATTTTTATATGATAATTCAGTAACAACTGCTTTTCAATTTGCTGAACATACTGTAAACTCAGGAGATTCTAAGTCTATCTCTGATGGCTCAATTGTGTTAGAAGAGAATGATAAATTACAACTGCAAGCTGCTTCAGGAAATGTATTCGAAGGCACTTGTGCAATATTAGAAATAAACAGGGATTAAATTATGGCATTTAAAGAAGAAGGATCAGTAGCATACACAATGATAAATGGTAAGAAAGTACCGGTTGTTAAATGTGAAACTGAAGTAGTGCTAAGAAATACTAGAACTAATGTAGAATATAACTCTGATCAAGAGGCTGAAAATGATATTTCAGATTCAAACACTCCTACAATCAGAGAAGAGATTACAAGATCATTAAAAATTAAAGTAGCAGCAATGCCACCATTAGGAGCAGGTTCAGAATAATGGCAATAACAAACGCACAACAAGCTAGACAATTATATATCAAAGGAGGACAAGTTTTTCCTGATGGTAGACGTGGTTTTGGTGGTGGTGCTGATATGGGAACAGTAGGAACTGATGGAAAGCAAGGTGGTACAGGTTCTAACAAAGGTCTTTCAGGTGGATACCAAGGTGGACCTAAAGGTGGTTATGGTGGCGGTGGCGGTGGCGGTGACAATAAAGTTACAGGCGACGATTATAGAAGATCAAAAAAAGAATTTGAAGACAAACTTAAAGCCGACAATGCTCAAAAAGCAAAAGAAGCAGCTGATAAAGAAAAAAGAAAAACAATTAAGGAAAAAATTGCAGAGTACAATAAAAATTATAAGAAAAAACAATTAAATAGATATCAAAAAGCAAAAATTGATGAACTTAATTCTAAATTAGGTCAACTAGGTTTAGATTTTTATGGAGATACAGAAGAAACTTATGGTGATTTTATAGGTCAATATGCACCAAGTATTACAGAGTTTGGACCAGGAGGTAAAACTCCAAAATACAGCCAACAATTTATTGATGATGTTTTATCAGGTAAAAGAAAACCACCAGAATCTTTTATGGAAATAGACATAAGTAAAGTTCCCGGTGGATTGTTAACTAAAGGTTTAGCTACAGGTGCAAATTTTATAGGATCAAAAATGGCAGGTCCAACAACTTATGAAGAGTTAATGGATATATATTCTGGAGATAAAAACAGTTATACGAGAGCTAGAGATTTTGATATTGATAGTGCTACATCAAAAGAAATGATGGAAGAATTTGAACCAAATAGATTTAAATTAGAAAATTCAGAACCAGGTGGTGGAGATAATCAAGTAATGGATCCATGTAAAGGACCCAACCCACCGGCTTATTGTTCTGTAGGTAATGAAACTGAAGAAGACACAACACCTACAAGAAATTTAGGTGGCCTTGCTCCAAGATTCGCGGGCTCTATATTTGATTTCACAGGTCTTGCAGATGGTGGACGTGCAGGAATGATGGACGGTGGTATGATGGAAGACACTCCTGAAGGAGGAATCATGGACCTTGAATCAGGAAGACAAATGTATTTCTTAGGTAAACTAGTTAAGAAAGCAACAAGAGCTGTAAAGAAAGTTGCAAAATCTCCATTAGGTAAAGCTGCGTTGATGTATGGTTTAGGAAGTTTAGGAGCTAGTGCTTTTGGTAAATATCAAGCTGGAGCAGGAGCAGGAGGAAGTGGTTTTTTTTCAAAAGCAGGTAGATTTTTATTAGGAACTAAAGGAGTTGATGAAGATGGTGGAACAATGGGTCTATTAGGTAAACTAGGTTTAACGGGTGGATTTGGTGGATTTAAACCAACATTAAAAGGCGGTATAACTTTAGGTTTAGGTGTTCCAGCATTGATGGATTTATTTGGTAAAAAAGAAGAAGAGGATAATGGGTTAGCTGATTATTATAAATCTCAAGGTATAAACATTGCTGACATAAGATTAAACCCTTATAAATTTATGTCATCAAGAATGGCAGGGAGCCAGTTTGCTGCAGACGGTGGAAGAATGGGTTATCAAGAAGGTGGTGATGCAGAACCAGTTGCAAAAGAGACTATGCCTCTATTAGATATGGATGGTAAAGAAATGGATTTAAGAGCTGAAGGTGGGTTTGTACCACTTGGTAGAATGGAAAGAGCAGACGACGTGCCTGCAAGATTATCAAAAAATGAATTTGTATTTACAGCCGACGCTGTTAGAAATGCAGGTGAAGGAGATATAGACAAGGGCGCAGAAGTCATGTATAACATGATGAAAAACCTCGAATCCGGAGGTGAAGTATCGGAAGAATCGCAAGGATTAGATGGCGCTAAAGAAATGTTTCAAACATCACAAAGATTAGAGGAAGTATTATAATGGCAACAGAGACCACAATATCAAGACCAGCACCCTTTGTAGAAGATATAGGAATAGATTTAGCCAAACAGGCTGTAGCCTTTACAGGCGTTCCTGTTGTATCGGGTGGCATTGGAAGTCTATCACAACAGACAGGTGAAACTGCAGAAGGTTTTAAAGCAAGGCAAGATGCTGCAAGAGCATTTACAACAAGACAACAAAATTTAGCAGGACTTGCACCACAGGTAGCAGGTCAAGATGCATTACAACAACAAGCACAGACTTTAGCTACACAAGGTGTAGGAAGTTATCAACCTTTTTTACAAGCTGCACAAGGTGCAACGGGTCCACAAGCTTATCAACAGTTTATGTCACCTTATCAATCACAAGTTATGGAAACATCACTTGCAGAGTTTGATAGAAACGCACAAATACAACAACAAGGTTTAAGAGATCAAGCAGTAGCATCAGGTGCATTTGGTGGTGGACGTGAAGGTGTTGTACAATCAGAATATATGAGAGGTTCTGATATGAACAGAGCACAACTACAAGCAGGATTATTACAACAAGGTTTTGGTCAAGCGCAACAAGCAGCACAGCAACAATTCCAAAATCAAATGGGATTAGCTTCTGCATTACCTGGATTACAAGGAACAGATATTTCAACGTTAGGTTCATTGGGCGCATTGAATCAAGCGCAAACACAAGCGGGCCTAGATGCACAAAGAGAAGCAACTAGAATGGCTGCGTATCAACCACAAGAACAATTACAAAACTACGGTAACCTTGTTACAGGTATCATGGGTGGAATGGCAGGATCAGGAACACAAACATCACAAGTACCTAATCCAGGATTCTTACAAACTGCATTAGGTGCAGCGGCTACTGGAGCAGGGATATACGGAGCTTTGAGACCTAGATAATATGAACAGAACTTTAAAAAGACCGATGTTTAGAATGGGTGGTTCTACAAGTGGAATCACATCAGGGTTAGATAGAAAACCATTAAAAGAAGGAACAGATCCTTACGATAGAGCTTTAAGTACAACTGAAAGAGCTATGAAAGATCTTGAAAGATTTAAAGGGGAGAACACAAGATCAGATAAATTACTACCTGGTAATTTACCAAACTTTTTAACTTCATTTGGTTTAAATTTAATGTCACAAACACCTAGAGGTAAAGGTTTTAGTGGTTTATTATCTACAGCTGCAACAGCAGCAAAAGAACCTTTTCAAACATTTCAAGCAGCACAATTAGCTAAAAAAGATGATGAAATGAACAGAGCTGAAGATTTATTCTCTGGTGCATTAGCATCTGAATATGATCTTGAAGAACAAAGAATTAAAAATTTAAAACCTGGAGATGATAGTAGACTATCTCCGGAAGTGGAAAGAGATATTATTACAAACGCTCAACAAACTATTTTTGATCAAAGAGCTATTATAGATAATCCGGAATCAACACCAGAAGAAATTGCAGCTGCAAAAAATAGAATTACAATTAATCAAAACGTTCTTGTAAAAGAATTAGGTGTACCACCTGAATATGCAGCAATACTTGGCGACCCTGATTTATTTGGTGATGCAATGGCTGATTATGTACAGACAGAAAACAAAAGAAGAATTGATGAGTATGTGGCAAATAATCCTGGTGCTACTCCTAAACAAATACAAGATAACGTACCACAAATGCAAGAAGGTACAGCACAAGCAAGAGACTTTACAATAAGTAAATTAAAACAAAAATACTATTACAATGATGGTGGTAGAGTAGGTTTAGCTTTTGGTGGAGATCCAATGATGCCAGAAGTTGCAGAAGCTCCTAAAGAACAAGTCCAAGATTTATCTTATACAGAACTAAGATCAAGACTGCCACAAGAAATATCAAACGACATTGTACAATTATTAGCTAACAGTAAACAAGCATTAATGGACTTTGCAAATATTCAAACTGGTGAAGACATCGCATCATTTAATCAACAGTACGACGTAAATCTGACACTACCACAAGGAGCTTAACATGGAGCCCTTTAAGCCTAAAGATAATAGAATTGTTATCGAAAAGGATACCATAGCAGATACTTTACGATCAACAATTACAAAAAAAGACAGACCTGTAAAATTCACATGGAAAGGTGCAGCTAATTTTGCGAACAGTGTGTTTAACACAAACCCTTTTGACCCTAAAAAATTAGAGAGAATAAAAGAACTTACAACTACCAACAACGTTAAAGAAAAAGATTACATAGATTTTTTTGAAGATATGGAAAAAGCTGTTTTGGGTGGTGTACAAAACATTGGTTATTCTTTTGGTGATCTAATTACTACAGGGACTGATGCAGCATTAAATACAAATTTAACAGAAAGATTAGATAAAGCGTATCAAGAAAATAAAATTCAAGACCCAGAAACATTACTTGGAACAGTTAATAAAGTTCTAATTGAATATGGTATACCGGGTGGTGCTGTATTTAAAGTAATGAATAGAGCTAAGAAAATTCTTAAAGGTAAAAAAGCTAAAGATGCAAACGCAGCGGCTAAAGCAACAGGGACCACGGCCAAAGGATCAGACATTGCAAAACGTGTTGGTTATATGGCAACTGCTTTTGGTGCAACAGATTTTATAACATCAGGTGCAAGACAAATAAATGAAGAAGGACCTTTGGTTTTAGAAAAAGAAAGTGAAGATGGTTTAGAAGGAAGAGATTTAGCGCTTGCAAGGTTTAGAAACAAATTAAGGTTTGGTGCTGAAGGAACTATTATAGGTGCAGGTTTTCCTATACTAGGTAGACCTCTTGCAAAGATTGCAACTGTTGGTGCTAAGTATGGTATTATGAAACCGGCAGGTTATGCATTAACAGGTGTAGATACTTTAGTTGTAAGACCAGTAACTTATCTTGCAGCAAATATACCTGGATCTACAACAGCAGGTAAAGCAATTAGAAATGCTAGTAGTTATGTTGTTGATAAAGCGTTATCACCTTTGAAAGTAGGAACGGGTGCAAAACAATTACCATCATTTGATAAATGGAGAATGTTTTCTACAAAAAGTAGTGACCCATTAGAATCAAGATTAAAAAAATTAGATAACTTTTTATCTGCATTTAGATCATTAGGTAAAGGAACTGGTTTAAAATATCAACTTACATCAGAAGCAAACAGAGAAATAAAGGCAAGATCTAGAACTATAGAAAAATATTTAGAATCTATGGAAAAAAAATCATATGATTTAGCTAAAAGTTTTGAAGGACAATATAATTCATTAACTACATCTCCTGCAAGTAGAGACTATTATTTGGATAAAGTATTAGCTTTCTTAAAAGGTCAAACTAAAAAAAGTGATTTACCAAAAGAATTACAAGAAACAGCAGAACTTTTAAATAAAGAGTTACTTAATACTAAAAAAACATTTGCAAACTTACTGCCTGACGGTGATCTTAAAAACTTTATGTTAAATAATATAAAGTCATATATGAGAAAGTCTTTTGCAACATTCAGTAATCCTGAGTATCAAGCAAGTGATAAATTAAAAAGCAACGCTTCTAAGTGGATACTAGAAAATGTAGTAAAGAAAAACAAAGACATCAGAGAGTCTGCTTTAAAAGAATTAAAAACTAAAAACATGACAGACACTCAAGCTTTACAAGAAATGGCGGAGAGTTTAACGAATAAAATATTGGTCCACACAAAACAAGATGGTGTTGATCCATTAAGAATTTTACAAAACATATCTAAAGATACTTTAAGATCTGATAAATTAATTAGAACAGGAGAAGAGTTACCTGACGTAATTAAAAAATTACTGGGAGAAGAAAACAATTTAAAATCTTCTGTACTACAGACTACATCACATGCAATTACACAAGCTGTAAATAAACAAACTTTAGATAAGTTAGCTAAGATTGGTATTGATGAAGGTTGGTTGTTTAAAGATAAAACAATTGCAGATGCTAGAAGAATGTTTGATGTAGAAAAAGTTGGAGACTTAAAAGGATTAGGTTTATTAAAAACTGGAATGAGTAAGTTGTTTGCTTCTAAAGATATGGCTAAAGCATTAAAAGGAGCGCCTGGTACATTTGATAACTGGATACAAAGTTCTGTATACAGAAACATATTACAATTTAAAGTAGCTACTCAGTTTGGTAAAACAGTTCTTTCACCTGTTACACAAGTAAGAAACGTTTCATCTGCTAGTATGTTTCCACTAGCTAATGGTCACATAGGAGGTAGAGCTTCTGTAACTGATTCAATTAAAATGGTTGTAGATGATATATTTGGTGCAGGGAAAGTAATAGACGAAGGTAAGTTTATAAAAAATTTAGAAAACAAAATTAGACTAGGTGTAATTGATGAAAACATTGTAGCATCAGAACTACAAGCAGTGTTAAAAGATATAAGAGCTGGAGCCAAAGTAAAAAATATGGACAGTTTAATTGCAAGATTAGCTGATTCAAAAATGATTAAAACAGCAACAAGAGTATATGCTGGAGGTGATAACTTATGGAAATGGTATGGCCATGAGTATGTAAAATCTCAAATGAAATCTATGTACAAGAATGTAGATGATGTTGCTAAATGGACAGAAGAAATTGTAGGTAGAAAGTTTGATAAGTTTAATACATTTACCGGTAAAGCAAAAACATTAGACGAAGCTTTAGATGAAGCTGCTGCATGGCAAATAAGAAATACTTATCCTACATACAGTAAAGTACCACAAGTTATTAAAGATTTAAGAAAACTACCTTTCGGTAACTTTATATCATTCCCAGCTGAGATGATTAGAACAACATATAATATATTATCTATTGGAGCTAAAGAAGCTACATCATCTAACGCACAATTAAGACAGATGGGTTATAGAAGACTACTTGGTGCATTTGTAACTTTAGGAGGAGCAGAAAAAGGAGTTTCAACATTAGCTCAAAATTTAACAGGAACTACAACAGAACAGATAGAAGCATATAAAAGAAGTCTATCAGCACCGTGGGACTCAAGAGCAGCTATCCTACCTGTAAATAAATGGAAAGATGGAGTTGGTAAAGCAATTAACTTTTCATACTTCAGTCCATACGATGTAATTTCACAACCATTTAGAGCTGCTATAAAAACTATAGAAGAAGGTAAATTAAAACAAAGAGATGTAGGTGACACTATGTTTAAATTATTCTTTGGAGAAGACGGACCAATAAGAAAACTAATTGATCCTTTTGTGTCTCAATCAATCGCATTAGAAAAAATGTCAGATGTAATGCCATCAAATCTTTTACTAGGTGGTAGAGGTGGTGTGACTAAAACAGGAGCTGCCGTTTATTCTGATACAGACTCAGATCAAGATAAATTTATGAAAAGTCTAGGACATATATTCAGAGGTGTAAGACCAACATTTATTGATACAGGAGATAAGTTAATAAAAGGTTTTACAGGTGATATTAAAAAAGGTGGACAAGCTGTAAACTTACAAGATGAATTACTTGCAATGTTATCTGGTATTAGAATTATCAATGTCGACGTACCACGAACCATGAACTACAAGATAACAGAATACAATAGAAACATCAGATCAGTTACAACTGCAGAAAAGTTTTTTAGTTTACAGAATTTTGAAAGCAGAGGACCTGAAACAATGGCAGAAGAGTTTAAAAAAATTCAAGATGAAACTTATAAAGTTAATCAAGATTTTTATTTTATATTAAAAGATGCTGAAACAGTTGGAGTGAGTGAAAGAGATTTAAGAAAACTGTTAAGAGATAGAAATATATCTTCTTCTAAAGCAAGAAAAATATTAAAAGGAGAAAACATTCCTTATACAGCCTATGATTCTCGTATGAAAAAAAGAGTAAACGAAGCTGAAAAAATTGCAAAAGAAAGAGGAGAAAAAATAGAAAAAGATTATTTTTATCCAAAGAGAATGTTTAGAAATATTGTAAGAGAATATGGTAAGAAAAAACTAGACCAAAGTGAAGGTAAAACAGAGTTACAAAAAATAGAAGAGTTAATGAATTTAGATCAATCTAGTATTCCACAACAAGATACAACTGTACAAACAGCCAATATACAAACACCACCATTAGGTAACACACCTATGCCAAAAGTACAAAATGTAGCACAAAATATTGTACCAACAACAGGGTTGACACAGACAGAGAGTGCATTACTATCACCAAGTGAACAATTAATTAGACAAAGGTTACGAACATAATGATAAACAAATTTAAAAGTTTGGGCGGTATGATAGGCAAGTCCTATCGGGTTTTTATTGTAGCGGGGGTTACAATATAATGGCTAAAAAATCTGCATTACAGAAAATAGAGGACCATGAAAAACTGTGTCGTATTATGCAGAAACAAACTTTTGAACAAATCAAAGAAGTTAAAGAACGCTTAGCACGTATGGAGAAGATGATAATAGGAGGAGCATTTGGAATATGTATTGCGCTCTTATTAAACATGCTTAGATAAAAATGAACCTATCTCGTAATTTTTCTTTACAAGAATTAATTAAATCAGATACCGCGATACGTAAAGGTATAGATAACAATCCTAATTCAGATCAGATTGAAAAATTAAAATTACTTTGTGAAAATATACTTCAACCCGTGCGGGACCATTTCGGCAGAGTAAAAATCACCAGCGGATACCGTTCACCAGAATTATGTCAAGCAATCGGCAGCTCTGTAAATTCACAACATGCCAAAGCCGAGGCCGCAGATTTCGAATGTGTGGGAGTTGACAACGCAGAACTTGCTGATTGGATTAATAGAGAGCTTTCCTATGATCAATTGATCGTCGAGTACTACACTCCTGGCGAACCCAATTCGGGCTGGATACATTGTAGTTGGATCGCGGAACAACCAAGAGCTAGTTTTTTGTGGGCTTACAGATCTGAAGGTAAAACAAAATACAAACCTATTCTAGGTAAAGCTAAAGATTTAGTTTAGATCCAATCCTTTAATTCTTCACCCATAACTTCAGATGCAATATTTATTTTTTTACGTAAAGCTTCTACTATTTTTTCATCAATTGTATCTTCAGCAATCAAATCAATATAGGTTACGGTTTTCTTTTGTCCTATTCTGTGCGCTCTATCTTCTGATTGTAGTCTTTTTTCTAGATCATAACCATTAGAATAATAGATAACAGTATTAGCTTGAGTAAGTGTAATACCATAACCACCTGTTTGAGGTGTACCTATAATAAATCTACACTTAGGATCATTTTGAAACTTACGAATAAAGTCTTGTCTATCTTCTTGCGGTGTTAAACCATAGTAATGAACATAAGAATCGGGACCATATACTTTGATTATCTTCTGTATAATTTCACCTACACTTAATTGATAGTTAGCCCATATGATAACTTTGCCTTCTGTATCTTCTAAAATAGACATCAATTCATTAAGTCTATTGCTTTCAACTTGTTGTGTAGTTCCATCATCAGCTGCTACATAACCACAAGTAATTTGATGAAGTCTCATCAGCTGTGTTAACACAGTCATGGTGGTTGTAACCTTACCATTTAAATGTGCAATGGCCTGTTGTTTCATCTGTTCATAAACTTTCTTTTGATCAGAGGTCAATGTTATATGACGTTTAATAAATACTTTTGGTGGTAGGTCTAGGCAATCTTCTTTTAATACTCTGTATGAAAATTGTTTTACAGTATCAGATAACTCTCCTAGATTTTGGAACTTATCTACTACTTGAATAGAACGTCCATGTATATGCATCGTTTTCATTTCAGCATAACGATTACGAAACGCGTAGTAAGAACTAAAATCCAATAACCACGGATCAAGGAACTCGCACTGTGTGTAAAGGTCAAGAGGATTTTTGGTAATAGGAGAACCGGTCATGATCCTTTTATACTTAGCATTTAAACCAATTTTAATTATATTTTTAGTACGTCTAGCTGTAGGTGTTTTAATTGTAGTAGACTCATCGATCGCCATTAAAGTTTTATGTGAGTTTATAAACTTAGTTGCAAACTTCACACCTTTTTCTGTTGATAGAGCTTCAACATTCATAACTAAAATGTGTATTGCACTATCTATTTCAAACAAAGAATCTAATTTTTCTTGTTGTGTTTTTGTAATATTAGGTTGCCACAATACAGACACATTTTCTATATGGTCTGGTAAGTGTGTAGGTAGTTCTTGTTCGTACCAAGTTTTAACAACACCTTTTGGTGCAACGATTAATGCACCATCAATCTTGCCTTTGTCATATAACATAGCAACATTGTCTATTAATACTTTTGTTTTACCTGTACCCATTTCCATAAAATAGGCAAAGTTTTCTTTGTTCCAAGATTTTTCTAATGCAGTTAATTGATGTGCATAGGGTTTAGTTTTAAATTTATAATTCATAATTATTTTTCTTCTTTCTAGTTGACATTAATATAAACATGTTTATATTGTTTGTCAATGTCAGAAAGAATAGTTTATGTAATACAAGAAATTCCTGGAACTCAATCAGGCAATCCTAAAATAAATATTATGGGTGCGTCTAGATACGGTGAGTTTAAATTTTTATTACCGGAATTTTCTCAAATGATTTTTTCTCCTGGTCCATTAATTTTTAAATTAAGAAAAGGTTTAAAAGATTTTAAGATCGGAGATTATTTATTATTAACAGGTGATCCTGCAATCATTGGTGTTGCATGTTCTATTGTATCTGATATTACAAATGGTAAATACAATGTATTGAAGTGGGATAAACAAGAAAGAAAATATTATCCTATTGAGATTAATCTATACGAGAAAGGAGAAATAGATGACAATTAATTTTGAACAAGATCAACAAGATGCAATGAAGAAAACTGAAAACATTCAGTCTCTTGCAGATCAAGTAGAAATGTTAGAGGGCTTGCACAAAAGAATAGAGGCAAGTGAAAATAATATAAAAGATTTAAAAAAAGAATACCAACGTATATCAGGTGAGGTTATACCTACCATGATGTCCGAGATGGGTTTAGCAGAATTAAAACTACAAGATGGATCACATCTTAAAGTTTCAACGACGTATCGTGCTACTATTACAGAAGCAAATAAAGAGACGGCGTTTAACTGGCTTCGTAACAATGGATTAGGTGATATTATTAAGAACGAGATCTTGGTATCATTTGGTCGTAACGAGGATAACAAGGCAGCATCTTATGCTGAACTTGCGAAAGGTCAAGGGTTTCAACCGACACAAAAGATGAAGGTTGAACCCATGACTTTGAAAG